>MDTA01071715.1_pt1 | contig 13076 bp, 12 predicted proteins | sample 811151 | NCBI WGS metagenome assembly MDTA01 (sample SAMN05326648, study PRJNA326480) | marine metagenome | isolation source: seawater | place: Indian Ocean: South | collected 2010 | reverse complement strand
TTGCATACTCCTAAAATATTATTACTAGATGAACCAACTTCAGCACTGGATAAAAAAAGTGAAAATGATATTTTAAATACCTTAAATGAACTTAGGGGGACAGTAACTATCATAGCAATATCACACCAAGAAACATTTGTTAATGCCTCTGATATAAAATATTCGCTTGAGAATGGAAAATTATACCTTTAAAAGAATTTAAAATAATTACATTAATGAAAAATAATGAATAAGAAACAAGTTGTTGACTCGCATATAAAGAAGCTTCTAAAAAAAATTGACAATGAAAATGTTGATTGGTTTTATGAGAAGAAAAATTTGATTTCAATGATAGAAAATGGTGGTTTGATTGAAAGAAAATGGCAACTAAAATTAATTGAAGATCATTGTAAAGAAAATAAATCTGCAAAAATTTTGGATTATGGATGCGGTACAGGCATTTTAAATATACTTTTACTTTTGAAAGGTTATAAAAATGTGCATGGGGTAGATGTTGTGAAGAAATTTGATAACAGAATTCTCAAATATATGAATTTTAATAATGCATCATTTAATTTAATTAATGCAAAAGATACTAATCCTACTGCAGTTAATTTAAATAATATAGATGAGCAGCTCCCTTTTGATGATAATACTTTTGACATAATTACTAGCAGTTTAGTTTTAGAACACGTAGTAAACCCAGATTTTTATTATAGTGAAGCCGCAAGATTGCTGAAACCAGGAGGCGTATGCTTCTTTAATTTTCCACATAGACTTAAACCATATGATACCCACTCGAGATGTTGGTTTATTCATTATTTCCCAAAAAATATTAGGAAGATTCTCTGGGATATTTTTTCAAGACAGGGCGGCACATATTTAAATAACTACTTATATTTAAGAACTGTTTCCACTCATAAGCGAATAGCATTGAAATATTTTAGGATTGCTGAGGACAAAACTGGAAATAGAATTAAAACAATTAATTATGTTAACTATAAAGGAAACTCAACATTCAGATTAATTGCATCAAAATTAATGAGCTTAAGATATATTGGAAATATTTTTGTAAAAATATTTAGTCTTAATGCCTCAGCTGATCTATATCTTGAGAAATAGGTTTTTAAAACTTAATTGATATAAATAAGAAGATTTACATTAGATTAATATATTATTTTATGGGCTATAAAGTAGAATTTCTGGGATTATGTGGAGCAGGTAAAACTACCTTTCTCAAAGGACTAGGCCCTAAGCTACAATCAAAAAAATATTTAGATATTGCACACCCAGTAATTCCTTCATTATGGCAAACTTTTTTGTCTCTGATCAAAATTCTTATTGTTAGTTTTTATTACAGTCCAATTTCTTTCTCTCGTTTTCTCTTAAAGAAAAATAATTGGTGGCTAGTTAAGAAAATCGCTTTAAGATCTGCAGGTATTAAGATTAGAGGTAAAAATAACATTATTTTAGTTGATAGTGGCATCCTACAACCATTTCTTTCTTTTGAAATAGAGGAAAATATGATTGATTCTAATATCCCAATTCATGCTATTCTGGCCGGATGTGATTTGCCAAATCTATTATTAAATTTTGTTGTAGATCCAAAAATAGCTATGAAGAGATATGAGGAAAGGGGATTGCGTGGTGATGGTAAGTTGATAAGGGCTAACAGCGAAAGCTATTTTAATAAAGCAGAAAAGCTGCGTAAGGCTTTGATTAGTTATTGTACAATGAAAAACGTTCATATAGTCGAAGTAGATTCAACTCAAGATTTCTCGCAAGAATTCATTAACAGTAAATTAATTGAGATTAATAAATTTTTTAAAAAGGAAGATAAATATGATTAATTTTCTAAGAGGAATTGCTAATGCCATTATGTATAGGGTAGTAAAAGTTTTGGTAAGATTGCAGTTATTTATGCAGATGAAGGTGGGGTTGTTAAATACGTATGCTCCAAATGCATTTATACCAAGAAAAGATGTATTAGATGATGAACGTGCAAGCTATGGGAGACTTGATGCTATAAATAGTTTTCTCCCAGAAAATGAAGCGCTCTCAGTAATAGATGTTGGATGCAACTTGGGTTTCTTTACATTTAAGATGGCAGAGCGAGGTGGATTTTGCATCGGTATAGATTATGGACGTAATGAGATCTTAGCAGCTAAAGCTCTTGCTTATAAGAACTCAGTTGATAACATTGTTTTTGCTCAAAAGGAGATAACACCTGAAAATGCTTCTATGCTTCCTAAAGCAGATATGGTTATATGTCTCTCAATCTTTCATCACTGGATTAGAAAGCTTGGTGAGCAAAAGAGTTTGAAAATAATGCAAGGTCTTGCAGATTCTGCAAATAAATATTTTGTTTTTGATACTGGTCAGCCAAATGAAAAGGGAGTTGACTGGAATCATAAATTAGAATTTATGAATCCAAATATTGAAGATTGGGCTGATAATTACTTCAAGAATCTCGGATTTAGTAAAGTTGTTAATTTAGGAGAATACAGAACTTCACTATCAGAGATACCTAGAACTTTATTTATAGCTATTAAAGATTAAGATACTCATGAGTAAATTTGATGCTCAAATAACAACATCTTACGGTTGGGATTATTTTACTCAAAATTGGGGCGAAGCATGGATTAAGGGATACATTTTTGGCCATAAACACTTACAAGATTTTGTAGAAGAACTTTATAAAATAGTCGAAAAAAACGATGAAGATTATTTAAGCAATTACCTATCTAATATAGATGGCCATTATGCTATCGTTATTAAGACTCCAAAAATTTTTTTTGCATCAGTTGATAGAGTGCGAAGCATTCCTTTATTTTTCTTACAAAACTCTAGTAGTATTATTGTTACTGATCAGCCAGAAAAGTTAAATTGTGAATTAACAAACCTAGAAACAAATTCAGGGCAACAAGATAGATTGATGCTTCAAATGTCTGGTTATTGCTCCGGAAGCTCAACTTTATTGAACGGCGTTAAACAATTACAGTCTGGAGAATATTTAAAAGCTGACAAGTCTAACAAATTAAAAATACATCCGTTTTATAATTACATTCCAACTAATCCAAATTTTGACATTTCAAAAAGTCAACTAAAAAAGACTCTTGAGAATGTTACCCTAAATATTTTACAAAAAATTATAGATTCTGCAGATGGTAGAGTAATTGTAGTACCTCTAAGTGGAGGATATGATTCAAGGTTAGTGGCATCGGGTTTTGCCTATCTTGGATACAAAAATGTTAAATGTTTTTCTTATGGACAGAAGAATAATTTTGAGTCTTTGATTAGTAAAAAAGTAGCAAAAAAACTAGGCTATGATTGGAAATTTATTAAATTAACACATGGTATTATAAAGAAAGACTATTTATCTATATTACATCAATCTTATATTTCATTTAGTAATACTTTTGCATCAGTTCCAGTTGAGCATGAGTTTTCTGCAGTTCGTTTGCTTAAAAAATCTGGATGGATACCAGAAGATGCAATATTTGTAAACGGAATGAGCGGCGATTATTTAACAGGATCACATATTCCTAAAACACTTATTGGTAATAGAGCTGAGTTAACTGATGAGGAGAGAAAAGAACAAATTCTAGAGGCTTTACTTAAAAAACATTATTCCCTTTGGAGATATTTAGGAACTATTGATAATAAGAATTTAGTTGCAGATAGTTTATGGAATGAGATTGAAAAACAAACAGGTGGCTTACCAAAGAACAGCAACAATGATTATGGTTTATATGAGTTTAGTGAATTTAAAAATAGACAATCTAAATACGTAATAACTGTACAAAGGGTATATGAATTTTTTGGATATGAATGGCGACTTCCACTCTGGGATAAAGAGTATCTTGATTATTGGGAGAATATTGAGTCTAAATACAAGATTGACAGGAACTTATTTGTTGAAGTCATGCACGAATTAGACTGGGGAGGAGCATGGAGTATGGAACTTCCAGCACCATATATTGTACCTAAATGGGTTTCTTTCATAAGATTTTTAATGAAAGGCTTATATGCTTTTATTGGCAGAGATAAATGGAAATTATTTGATAAAAAATTTTTTTATTATTGGACAGAAATTCTATGTAAGATGGGTATAGTTAGTTATTCTAAAGTCTTACTTGATAATAGAGGATATAGAAATGCAGTATCTTGGTTATCAGAGGACTATTTAAGCAAACTAAAAATTAAATATGACACTAGAAAATATAAAATAAAAGAATAAATTATTTTTTTGTTTTATTCTTTAAAGCTCTGAGGTTATTTTTTGAAAATATTGTTTCCATTTGTAGGTGATAGCGTCGGAGGAAGTCATTTATCATCTTTAGAACTTATTAAAACATTAAGAGCTAATAAGTATGAAGTAGTTATTTTGCTTCATAACTCTAATGGCCCTTTATCAGAGTTACTTAAAAAACTTAAAGTAGAATATGAAGTAATTCAAATTCGATATTTTGCAGGCCAATCTTCAAACAAATTTATGATATTGATTGGAATGATTATGAATATTTTTCCTCTGACTAAATTTATCAAAAAAAATAATATTGATATCGTTCATGGAAATGATTTAAGGATTAATCTAACTTGGTCTTTAGCAACTTTAATTTCTAAAGCTAAGTATATATGGCATCAAAGAACAATCTTATCTGGCTCCAAATTTTGGAAAGGTATTAATATCCTGTGTGATCATTTTATAGGGATTTCACAAGTGGTAATAGATTCTGCACCCAATAATATTAGTGTATTTAAAAAATCTATGGTCTACAACGCTTTTGAAACAGATGTAAAATATGATAAAGAGCTTTCAAAAAACTTAATAAAAAAAAATATATCTAGAAGTGAAAATGTTCTTTTTTTAGGTTGTGTTGGAAGGCTAGTTAAATATAAAAATGTTGATTTTGTAATAAGTTCTATTTCTCAAATAATCAGAACATCTAATATACCCATTCATCTTTTAATTGTTGGCAATGGTACTGATGAATATACAACTTACTTAAAATCTTTAGTCAAAAAGTTAGATTTGCAGGATTACGTTAGTTTTACAGGCTTTTTGAGTAATTCATCTGAGATAATTTCTGGTCTTGATATTTTAATTGCACCAAGCAGTAGAGATGCTTTTGGTAGAACAATTATAGAAGCAATGTTGCAGTCAACAACAGTTTTAGTTGCAAACAAAGGTGGCCATAAAGAAATAGTTGAAGATGGTTTTGATGGATTCACATATAAATCAAACTGCAAAAAAAGTTTTATAAATAAAGTTGCTGAGCTTATTGAAAACGAATCTCTACGAAATGAATTAGCTAATAGAGCATTAGAAAAGAGCTCTTCAAAGTACTCTAGACAGTCGCAATTTAAAGCTATACATAAAATTTATAAATTAACACAATGAAAGAACCTGCTTACTTAGTTCGTTTTGATGATGTTTGCTCAACAATGGATTGGGAATCGTGGAATAAAGTCGAAAAAGTTTTAGTTGCAGAGGGCATAAAGCCCATTATGGCGGTTGTTCCTGAAAATAGAGACGCGAAACTTATTGTCGGAGAAGATGATAAATATTTTTGGTCAAAAGTAATTGGCTGGCAAAAAATGGGATGGTCAATCGCTGTTCATGGATATCAACATTTATATCAAACTAATGATCCAGGTTTACTAGGATTAAATAAATATAGTGAGTTTGCAGGTTTATCATATGAACAACAAAAAAAGAAGCTTATAAAGGCAATTAATATATTTAATGCTCATGGAGTTAAACCAGATTTATGGGTAGCTCCAGGACATTCATTTGATGATACAACTTTACGTGTTTTGACTAATATAGACATTGATGTAATTAGTGATGGATTTTATAAGAGACCAGTAAAACATATGAATAAGATATGGATTCCCCAACAATTATGGAGATTTCGTAGTTTCCATTCAGGTATTTGGACTGTTTGCTTTCATATTAATGGAATGAAAAAAAATGAATTAGAAACGACATGCTCTGATTTTATTAAATATAGTAAGAGTATTGTTAGTTTAGATCACCTCTTAAAAAATACTTCAGTTGATTCATTATCAACATTTGATCAAGTTTTTTCTTTTGTATGGAAAGGACTAATTAAATTAAAAAGATTAGTTAGCAAACTAAAGTCATGAAAAGAATATTTTTCATAATTCCTACTTTAACTCAAGGAGGTGCTGAAAGGGTAATAATTACTTTGCTTAAGTTTCTGGATAAAAGCAAATTTAAAGCAACAATTATGGTTGTTGATATGCGTGAAGAGGTCTACAGTGAAGAGATTCCAGAGGAAGTCAATATTATTGATTTAAAATGTAAAAGAGTAAGGACCGCAATTCCTAAAATAATAATTAACCTTTGGCGTCATAAGCCACACATTGTTATGTCAACGCTTGGTCACTTGAATTTAGCGATTGCAATAACTAGATTATTAATGCCGAGGAGTATAAAGTTTATAGCTAGAGAAACAATAGTAGTTTCAGAAAAAATTAGAAGAGGTAAATTTCCGCTACTGTGGAAATTTTTACATAAAAAATTTTATCCATCTTTTAACAAAATAATATGTCAATCTGATGACATGAAGAAAGATCTCTCAAATATTTTAGGAAGTGGTAAAAATTTAGTTCTAATAAATAATCCTGTAGATTTTGAGAGAATTAAAAATCTTTCTATTTTGCATGATCATTCAATAAAAAAATATTATGAAGACAATTCATACACTTATCTTATAGCTGCTGGAAGACTTATTAAGCAAAAAGGTTTTGAAATGTTGATTGAAGCGATTGCTTTAACTAATAATTCAAAAATAAAACTCGCTATTCTTGGTCACGGACCGCTAGAAGAAAATCTTACTGAATTAATAGAAAAATATAAGCTTCAAGAAACAGTATCTTTACTTGGCTATAAAAAAAATCCATATGCTTGGATATCTAAGGCAAATGCATTTATTCTTTCTTCTTATTATGAAGGCTTTCCCAACGTCGTCTTAGAGGCTTTATCATGCAGAACGCCAGTAATTTCTACTCCCGCCCCAGGGGGGACAAAAGAAATATTAGAATCAATAGAAGGATGTTATTTATCAAAGGATATTTCAGCTTTATCGCTTAAAGAAGCTATATCTGATTTCACAAATTCTACATACCAACAAATCAATGAAAATACTATTGAGCCATACAAGCCTGAAGAGATTTGTAAAAAATACATGCATGCTTTTTTGAATTAATTTTTAACAATGTGATGAATAAATGTCTTCATATCATAACTAGCCTAAACATTGGTGGTGCTGAGACTATGCTATTTCGCCTAATAAAACATAGATCTGATCTACTAGAATCAACTATAGTAATTTCTCTCACAAAAAATGGAGAAATAGGTAAAGCCCTTGAAGCAATGGGTGTTAAAGTTTTAAGTTTGGAGATGAATAATTGGCTATCAATATTTAAGACATTGCTAAAGTTAAAAAAAATAATTCAAAATGAAAAACCTTCGATCATTCACACATGGATGTATCATGCAAATGTATTAGGCGGTATTGCGTCATATCTAGCAAAAAACAAAAATATTATTTGGTCCATAAGAAGATCTGAATACACTAGAAAGGAATCTTTGTCGACTTTTGTTGTAATGAAAATAGGCGCCATTTTCTCAAATATTATTCCTAAAGTAATAGTTCATGTTGCCGAGTCAGGATTAAAGAATCACCAAAAATATGGATATAAATCAAATAATACTTTAGTTATTCCTAATGGTTTTGATTTAGAAAAATTAAAACGTAATCAAGTCATTCGAAAAAAAATCAGGCATGAATTAAATGTTTGTGATGAACAGATTTTGATAGGTTGTGTTGGAAGATTTCATGAGTCTAAAGGTTATGAAACGCTGATTTCATCTGCGGCTGATATTCTAAAACTGCATAAAAATGTAAAGTATTTATTGATTGGTCGCAATTTAGATAAAAAAAATATTATGTTGATGGAATGGATCAATAAAACAGGATTTTCAGATTCTTTTTTTATGGTTGGTGAAAAGCAAAATGTTCCTGAATATATGAATGCAATGGATATATTTTGTTTATCCTCAATAACTGAGGGATTCCCTAATGTATTAGGGGAAGCAATGGCATTTGCCTTGCCATGTGTTGCAACTTGTGTTGGGGATGTAAAAAAAATCACAGCTGATAATGCTATATTGGTCCAACCCAAAAACAAAGATTCTTTGAGTAAAGGTCTTACTGAAATGTTAAGTATGGAAAACCAAAAGAGGCAAAGTATGGGATTAAAAGGTAGAAAAAAAATGGAAAAAGAATACCCAATAAATTTAATATGTAAAAAATATTATAATTTATATGATTCAATTCTATCTGGGAAAAATAATTATGAAAACATTTGATAATTTATTAAGTGAGGCTGGTATAACAAGATCGAATGGCTATGATTTTTATTTTAGTAGTTATATTTATAAAGACATAAATTTAGATGGAAAAAAAATTTTAGATATTGGAGGTGGTAATGGTTTGGCATCATTTCATGCTTTAGATAATTCTAGTAGTTGTTCTGCTTGGATTGTAGATCCCATTGCCGAGGGTTCTAACGAACTTATGTTTGAGCAATATGAATCCATGAAAAAAAATTATGATCCTGGACGAATCAATTTTCATAGAGATTATGTAGACACACTTTTAGAACCTAATACTTTCGATATTATAGTAATGCATAACACAATTAATCATATCGGTGAGGATATTCTTGAAGATATAAATAATAGTAGTGAAGCATATGCTGAATATGTAAGTAGACTTAAAACTATACTTGATCGATTATCTTCTGATGGTACTTTGATTGTAGCTGATTGTGGTAGTAAAAACTTTTTTGGAAAAATTGGTTTAAAAAGTCCTTTTGCACCTTCTATTGATTGGCACCTTCATTGCGAGCCAGGAGTTTGGCGAAAAATGATAGAGGAACTTGGATTCTCACATATTAAAACACAATGGACAGCCCGTAGAGAATTTGGTGTATTTGGAAAAATTTTTTTGGCTAATAGAACTTGTTCATATTTTCTTAATAGTCATTTTGTGAGTTTTTATGAAAAAAAATAGTTTATTTTTTAATTCTGTTATTAAAAAAGATTTTATATATAAATAAAATAATATTTTTAGACATGACAATAATAAATTCTGAAACAACTTCAAAAGCAAATAATCAAATAGGGTTGAGTACTAAATTCTTACTAGTGCTAGTTTCAGTTGCTTTATCATGGAAGTTGTTCCGTTTAGCGTATCCTATAGAAATAATCTGGAATATTCATAATTATTTAATAATATTTTTTGCATTGATATCACTTGTATTATCTTTTAAACATAATTTGTATTTAGAAAGATCAAAGACTGCAGTAATTGTCTTATTTTTTATTTTGCTTAGTGTAAGCAGATTAGGCCTATTTCCTTATCCTGATCCATTCTTTATAGCATCTATGGTTTTTTGTTTATATTTCATAATGCTCACGATTTTCATGAGATTTTCTCTTGATTTTGGATTTAAGTGCTTTGAAATTTTGCTCATATTGTTACTAGTTTATAATTTTTTAGATTATATTGATGCAAACTCAGAATACATAAACATATTTAGTTATGAAGTTCCATCTTTTATGAGTGGAGTAATGAATCCATTAGGGCATCAATCTCAATCTTTTTTTTCGCAAAGCATGTCTGATGGATTTATTGTTAGATCAGTCGGTGTTGCTGGGACTAACTATGCGTCATCCGCATTAACAGCAGCTACCGCCATATATTTTTTTATTTTAAAAAGACGCCTATTATTTAGCCTATCTTTTTTTCTTTTGTTAATTTGGGGCGTAGGATCCTCTTTATTGGCTGCGATAGCCTATATTTTATTTTTAAAAAGAAGATCTAAGATATCAATTATTATTGTAACTTTGGGATTAATATTTGCTTATTTAATAATAACAAATCGAGGATGGTCTTCAGACATTTACCTAAATATAACAAATAACTTTGGTACATTTGATTTCTTAATAGCTTCAATTTTAGGAGAAGGAAGGTCGGTTTCTAGCCTACATACCGAATTTCGTATTTTGGGATTATTTTTCAGTTTGGGCCTAATAGGAGTTTTTCTTCTAAGCATTATGATTATTAACTATAGAAATCTTGCTCGCTATGCCAGCCTGAATAATTACGCAAAATTTAATGCTGGCTTAGGATTTATTTTTGTATTACTAATTGCAACTTTTCATTACAATTCATTTTTTGTATTTCCTAATATTTTTCTTTTTGTAATGTTAATTGTGTTTGCCTCTATCGGTTTTATGAGAATACCTAAACATAATAGTGCTCAGACAAAATAAGCATGAATTTCATTTTATAAAATATGTTGCATTTAAATGTTTTTTATTGAATTTTTTAAAAAAAGACTATGAACATTCAATTATATTTTAAAAAACTTCTTCGAATTATCTTGATGCTATTTTTTAAATTTGAATGGTGGCATACAAGTCCAATAGATAATAGAAGATATGCAATAGATATTATTTCTAAATTAAATGCTCGTATCTCTCGCGGAAGTTTGATTGAAATAGGTTGTGGTCTAGGAGATATTTTGGCACATGCTAAATTTGAAAGAAAATACTTCTATGACTTATCACCAAACGTCTTAAGAGCTGCAGAATTCCTTCAAAATTTTTCCAAGAAAAAATCAAAAAATTCATATAAAACTTTTAATTTTCTCACTGATAGGTTAGATGTGGATTTAAAGTTCGATGCTGTAGTTTTGGTTAATTGGATTCATGGTTTTGAGAGTGAAGGCCTTAAACGGAGTTTAAAAAGAATTGTGAAAAATAATCTTAATGAAAAAGCTTTAATAGTATTTGACATTATTGAGAACAATAAAAGTTATAAATTTAATCATTCTATTAGTGATTTAATAGATACAAATAAATTTGTTATTACAACATTAGAGGGATATCCATTTGGACGAAAATTAATTTTTGCTGAACTTAAATGAAGCTTCGATACTTATATTTCAATTGCCTTATTATAAAAAATAACAAGGTTGATCTAAAAAGTAAGGTTAATTTTATTATTTTATAAATTAATAATATGCACTCAAAAAAAGTATTAATATCCTCAAATTATGCTTGGACTATTTTTAATTTTAGAATGAATCTTATAAGAAGATTAAAAAAAGAGGGATTTGAAGTAATTGTTCTTACTCAGTTTGATGGGTACGAAAAAAATATTAAAAAAGAGGTAGATGAAATTAAGCCTTTATTTATATCAAGGAAAGGAATAAACCCATTTGTAGATTTGATTACTTTTTTTAACTATATGAAAACTATTCTTTCATATAAACCTTGTGCAGTTTTATTGTTTACAGTTAAACCAGTTATTTATGGTTCATTGGCTGCCAGACTTACTAAAACAAGTTCAATACCAATGATAACTGGTTTGGGAACGGCATTTATAAAACAATCATGGCTTACCAGGCTAATTAAATATTTGTATAAATTTTCATTAAAAGCGTCAGGAACTATTTTTTTTCAAAACAATGATGACAAAGACCTATTTATTGAAAATAAAATTGTAAAATCTGAATTTTGTAAAATAACACCAGGTTCAGGTGTGGATCTTCAAAAATTTATACAAACAGATATACCTAAAAAAAAGAAGTTAGTATTTTTGTTTGTTGGTCGAATGCTTAAAGATAAAGGGGTAAGAGAATATGTTGATGCCGCAAAAATTATTAAAAAGAAATATTCAAATATTTCTTTTCAACTATTAGGTCCAATAGGATCTAAAAATCGTACTGCAATTTCTCCAGAAAAAATTAAAAACTGGCATGATAAAAAAATTATCGAGTATCTTGGAGAAACCGATGATATAGTCAACTTTCTTAATGATGCAACATGTGTTGTTTTACCTTCATATAGAGAGGGAACCTCAAGGGCTCTTCTTGAAGCTGCTGCAGTTGGAAGACCGATCATTACTTCAGATGTACCAGGGTGCAGGGAAATCATAGATGATTGCAAATCTGGCTTTTTATGTAAAGCAAGAGACCCATTGGATTTAGCTGATAAAATGGAAAAAATGATTAGTTTGTCTCATGAATCAAGAGTTAATATGGGAAATAAAGGTCGTTTGAAAGTTCAAAAAGAATATAGCGAAGAAATTGTTTTAAATTACTTTATTGATGTTATCAAAGAAACAAGCTAGGTTTTTTTTAACACTTTTAAATATATAATTTGTGAAATAAAAAATATACAAGAATGAACTTAATACTAGTTGAGCTAAACGAAATAAATTTTGATGTTGTTCAATACTACATTGATAAAGGTATTTCCCTTCCAGCCATGGAGTATATGATTGAATCAGGTTTGGTAATAACAAGAGCTGAATCAGAATATGATTACTTGGAACCATGGATACAATGGGTATCTATTCACACCGGTAAAGAATACTCAGAACATAATGTTTTTAGGCTAGGTGATTTCGTCAATTCAAAAGAAAAACAGTTTTTTGAAAAAGTTGAAGAGAGTGGTTTTAAGGTTGGAGCAATTAGCCCGATGAATGCAACAAATAAGTTAAAAAAACCATCATATTTCATTCCTGATCCCTGGACCAAAACTGAAAGTGATAAATCTTTTTTGAGTAAAATAATTTCAAAATCAATATCTCAATCTGTAAATGATAACGCACAATCTAAGCTGACCACTAAAACTATCATAAGTTTAATCTTTGCGTTTTTAATCATGGTAAGACCAAGCAAGTATTATTTTATGATCAAATATGCATTAAGTGCATTTGGTAAATCATGGCGCAAAGCATTATTTTTAGATATCTTCTTGTTTGAAATTCATAGAACCTTGTATAAAAATAAAAAACCAAATTTTTCTACAATTTTCTTAAATGCAGGAGCACATATACAACACCATTATTTTTTTAACTCGCCGTATGTCAAATCAAAGGAACTAAAGAACCCAAGTTGGTATATAAATGAAAATTTCGATCCAATGTTAGAAATGTTAATCGAATACGATAGATTAATTGCTGACCTTATTGAGCAATCAGATT
>MDTA01031125.1_pt1 | contig 13078 bp, 9 predicted proteins | sample 811151 | NCBI WGS metagenome assembly MDTA01 (sample SAMN05326648, study PRJNA326480) | marine metagenome | isolation source: seawater | place: Indian Ocean: South | collected 2010 | reverse complement strand
TCCACCTACACCTCCTACACCTGCGCAAACGCCTACGCCAACGCCTACGCCTACGCCAACGCCTACGCCTACGCCAACGCCTACTACAACTGCTACCTCTACGTCGTCTGCATCAACTACAGGTGCTGCTGCTACAACAGGTACGACAGGAACGACAGGTACAGCAGGTACTACTGGAACTACTGGAACTACAGCAACTAGTGCAACTACAGCAACTAGTACAACATCTGGTGACAGTGGCTACAGAGTAAGTCCAGGAAGAAAAATAATTAATATCGATTAATTTCAATAGACAATTGTTTATTCAAATAGCTGTCATTTAAGTGTCTACAAAATGGTGAGTGAGTTACAATAAGGTAACTCACCACCATTACTTATGAGATCAATGAAATTCAAACTTAAGTTCATATACATCTGCTGTCTGATTAGCATCAGTGTAAATTTATTTGCTGATGATAGGGTTCTCGATGATCCATTTTATTACTCAGGAAATATGGAATATTCATCTAATGCATTTGGTGGTATTGGACTTATTCAGATGCCTACTGCAAGATTCTCGAGAGAAGGTGAATTTACATTTGGTGTATCAAGGGATGATCCATATAGAAGAATATATGCTACGGCACAAGTATTTCCATGGCTTGAGGCTACTCTTAAATATACGGAAGGAACTTACAAACTTTATAGACCAACAATCAAGCAAACATGGAAAGATAAAGGAATTGATCTAAAATTTAAATTACTAGATGAAAGAAAGTTTCTTCCAGCATTAGCTTTAGGAATAGCAGATTTTGGTGGAACTGGAGCCTACGCTGGAGAATATCTAGTAGCTAGCAAGAGAATCAAAGATTTCGATTTCACAGCTGGTATAGGGTGGGGAAGATTAGCAGGCTCTAGAGATATAGATAACCCAGTTGGTGATATTCTTGGTGACAAGTGGTTTAGAAGAGGAGGTCATTTTAGCTTGGGAGGTAAACTAAATCTTGGAAACAGTTTTAGCGGCCCCTATGCAGGAGTTTTTGGAGGAGTTGAGTACTTTACACCTATCGATGGTTTATCTATAAAACTTGAGTATGATTCAAATGATTATAGTGATGCTGAAGGAAAATCTCTAAACGTTCTATTTCCAGATCCTTTAGATAATGAGGGATTTGTTATTGATACCAGAATCAATGCTGCAATGCATTACGGTTTCACAATAGGAAAAAGGGATAAAGTAGATTTGAATGTTGGTGTTGTCCATGGCAATACCCTTTATGCTGGTTTCAACGTTCATTCAAACCTAAACTATGAGGGAGCGCCTAAATTTGTATCACCAAAAGAAATACTTAATAAGCCAACTATAAAGCCTTATCATCAGTTGAATGAGGGTTGGCAGAAGTATCTGCCAAACTTAATTATGTGGCAATTAAGAAACGAGGGTTTTATTGCGCACAAAGTTATTTTTAACGGCGATGAACTTATTGCTGAGATTAGTCAAGCAAGGTTTAAAAATACTCTACATTCTATTGAGACAGCCAGCAGAGTTCTAGGTAATAATTCACCAACAAATATAAAAAAAATCACGATCGTAAATATTGATAGGGGCATAGAGACAATTAGGTCAACAACACTAAGAAAAGATCTAGTTGAATCTGTCAAAGATGGCCCTGCTGATCCATCAATTTTTATTATTAATCAAATGCCAGAGTATGGTGATAATACCTATGAAGTAGAAAATGATCCTCTATACCCAAATTTTTATTGGTCTATTAGACCTCACGCAACCGGAACGCTTCAACACCAGCAACAATTTTATTTTTATCAAATAGAGGCTTTAGCTCAGGCTGAATATTCAATAAAAAAAGGTTTATACATTAATGGTGTTATTGGCATAGATATCGATAATAATTTTGATAAATATACTTATCATGTTCCAGATGGAGAATTATATTACGTCAGACAAAACAGAAGGCTATATCTTACTGAAGGCGAGTCTGGAATAAGACAGTTAGACATAGAATATACCACTAAGTTTCATGAAAATGTCTACGGTAGATTTCATGCTGGATTACTGGAATGGATGTATGGTGGTATAGGAGGAGAAGTCCTTTATGTTCCTAATTCATATAAATGGGCGATAGGAGTTGAAACTCATTGGTTAAAACAACGTGATTGGGATCAAATGTTTGATTTTCAAGACTTTGAAACTAAAACTGCCTACTTAAATCTCCATTACCGACTACCTTTTTATGACATAACTATGCACGCATCAGTAGGAAGATTTTTAGGGACAGATAAAGGTGTGAGCTTGCAAATGCAAAAAAGATTTAAAACAGGTGCTAAAGTTGGTGCGTCAGTCCAATTAACAGATTGTGATGCAAGATGTGTGGGAGAGGGAAGCTTTAATAAGTCTTTGTGGTTTAGTTTGCCTATGGACTTATTCTATAGAAAAAGAACAACGAGAGAAATAACACACTATGGTTGGTCGCCACTGACAAAAAATGCTGGACAAAAGGCGGCCACTGGAAGCTTATATGAGGTAGTAATCAGTGCACCTGAAAACCTTGAAGCTGTTCGTGGTAAACCATGGGAGCTCTCTAAAATATTTTCTGGGTTTACATTGAATCCTGATAAAAAGAATTCATCTCTCTTCTCTGGGTTTGGTCGAAAGTCTAAGAAGAAGGACTGATTTTGTATACAGCTAGTATCTCTTTGCTATTTCGATATAGATACAAATAATTAAAATTTGTATCTTTACAAATAAAGCTTCAGTTAATACGATCAAACTATAATCTCTGACTTTTTGTAATCCTAAAAATGCCTGTAATTAACGATGATATATTCAAACACCTCAGTATCGGAATAGAGAAAGAGTCATTGAGAGTTTTCAAGGATGAGATTTCACAGAATCCTCACAACAATGATTTTTTTGGATCACCATTAACCAACCATTTTATTACAACAGATTTCTCCGAGTCTCAGATGGAGTTTGTAACACCGCCTCTGAGAACAAGCTCAGAATCACTTAGATTTTTAGAATCCATACATCAAAATATTTCCACAAGAATCGATAACGAAATATTGTGGCCACTAAGTATGCCTCCATACATTCAGTCTGATTCGGAAATACCAATCGCATATTATGGTCAATCTAACAATGCGCAACTAAAAAGGATATATAGAGTCGGTCTTTCAAAAAGATACGGAAGGCAAATGCAAGCAATTTCTGGAATCCATTACAATTTCTCGATTGATGACAGCAAATTGGGGTATTTGTTGAATAGTGAAAATATTTTTGACAAACATGAGAGGAATAGTATCTATCTCGGTGCAATTAGAAACATCATGAGGCTTAACTGGTTTTTATTATATTTATTTGGTGCGTCTCCATTTGTTAGTAAAAGTATTCTTGGTGAAAATAGGAGCCATTTTAAAAAATTTGATGACAAGACTTACTTTTTGCCTTATGCAACATCATTGAGAATGAGTGACATTGGTTATCAGAATACCAAACAGAATAAACTTCAAATATCTTTCAATAATCTTGACGAGTATATTCAACAACTTCACTCTGCAACACAAACAGTCTCAGATGAGTTTTTAAAGATAAATAAAAACGAGGGCAAGAATTTTTCTCAGTTAAGTCCGAATATATTACAAATTGAAGACGAATATTATTCTTCTTCGAGACCAAAAAGTGCACATATTTCAGAAGAAAGGATGCTTAAGAAACTTCAAAAACATGGTATTGATTATATTGAGCTCAGATCAATTGATTTAAATCCTTTTGAGCCATCTGGCATTGGTTATAATGACCTCTTATTATTGGAATTATTCTTTATCTATTGTCTCCAAAAGGAAAGTGCAGAGTTGGATGATAATTCTACACTTGAGATAAGAAATAATGATTCTATTGTTTCAAAAGAGGGAAGAATGCCAGGTCTAACTCTCTATAGGAATAAGAATAAAATCTCACTAAAAGATTGGGGTATTCAAATTTTGGATGAAATGGAAGAGCTTATTTCAAAAAACAATGAAAAGAGAGAGCAATTTAATATTTCTCTTGAGAGAGCAAGAAGAATGTTTGAAGATCCGAACCTTACTCTTTCTTCAGAAGTGTTTAACCAGATTATTGATAATCGCTTTACATACGAGGAATTTGGCGCCAAATTAGGGGAATCACACAAGCAGCTACATTTAAATTTATTTGACGAACAAAGTAAAAATCAAAAGATTATTAAAAGAGAGATTGAAAGATCTAAAGAAGAGTTTGATAGCTTAAGGAATGCTTCACAGGAGGCTTTCGAAGCATATTTGCAAAGGTACTTGATAGGCTAGAATAGAAACTAGTACGAAGATGATTTAATTAAAATGAAAATTATAGATGTCAAAGATTTAGATGAAGCGGTAATTCAAGCGAATAAAATCATAAATGATGTTTTTATAAAAAAAATTATAAAAAGTATTGCATTTACAGGAGGAAGGTTTGGTATTTCTGTCCTCCAATCTTTTGACATGAGATTCATATGCAAAGACACAGAAATTTTTCAGACAGATGAGAGATTTGTAAATTATAATGACGAATCATGTATACAAAGAATGATGAAAACAAGTCTATTTGAAAAAGTCAGTGCAATTGAAGCTGATCAATTAAATTTTTTTTCATTAGATTTAAGTCCTGCTGAGTCAATTAATTCAATGGTAAAGTTGCTATAAAAGAAGAAAATAGGATTTTTTGATCTAGTATTTTTAAGCCTAGGTGAAGATGGGCATTTAGCTGGTGATTTCGGTAGTTCTGAAATTTCAGTTGACGATAGAGTTTGTTTTACTGAAACAGCAAATAAACACCCCAGAAGAAGAATAAGCTATGCTTCATCGTACCTTCTGAATTCAGAGAATATATTCATAGCTGCAGTTGGTAAAGATAAGGAATTGGCATTTAATGAGTTCATAGAAGGTATTGGAATGCATTCATCAAAAATTAATCCTGATAAGAACATAATCTTTTTTAAAGACCAAGCATTTGACTAGATTGTAATGATATGAGAATTTTGATTACTGGCTCTTCAGGATTTATAGGATCATCTCTGGTGAATAAATTAGGCAAAGAGTCATTGGAAATTGTTGGAGTTGATAATCACTCGGACTATTACGATACCTCCTTAAAAGAGGCAAGATTAGCTAATAACCAAAAACATGATACTTTCAAACATCATAGTATTGATATTTGCGATTTTGAGTCATTAGAAAACTTATATAAAGAATTTAAACCAACCATTGTTATTCATCTCGCAGCTCAAGTAGGTGTTAGGTACTCATTAGAAAACCCTAGATCATATATTGATACTAATCTTGTTGGATTTAACAACGTCATCCAGCTTTCAAAAGATAATTCAGTTAAGAATTTTATTTATGCTTCATCGAGTTCTGTTTATGGTGGTAATACTAGTGTTCCATACAGCACTTTACAAAATGTCGATCATCCAATTTCTTTATATGCGGCAACAAAAAAGTCAAATGAATTAATTGCTCATACATATAGTCATCTATATCAATTACCTACTATTGGATTAAGATTTTTTACGGTTTATGGCCCATGGGGTAGACCTGATATGGCCCCATTCATATTCTTGAAGTCAATACTGCAAGGCAAAACGATAAATATAAATAACAATGGTAACCATAAAAGATCATTCACATATATTGATGACATCGCTGAGGCAATAAAAAGACTTCTAAAGTCCCCCGCTGAATCAAAAAAGCAATGGAATAGCGAATCACCAGTGCCAAATCGATCAAGCGCACCATGGGAAATTTTGAACATAGGAGCGGTAAAAAGTATCAAATTGATGGATTTTATTGGCCTTATTGAGGAAAAAACAGGAATTGACGCCAACAAGATATTTCTTCCAATGCAACCCGGTGATGTTCACGTAACTGATGCAGACTGTTCAGATCTTGAAGAAAAGATTGGGTACACCCCAGAAGTTTCAATTGAGGAGGGTCTCTCGTGCTTTATTGAATGGTATAGAGACTACTATAATATTTGATATAAAAGTTTTATACTCAATTACCATTTTAAAGTTTATTTTACTTTTTAGACAATCTCTTAAATTTTTTGGAATGAATAAAATGAGAATATCTGTAATAAAAGGGAGGTATGGAAATTTTGCCTTCCTGCTTCTATCTTTAGTCCTTGTATCTCAGGAAATAAGGTCTCAAGCTACAACAGACGACATAATGCTTCTTAGGGAGTTACAAGAGTCATCGGCTGAACAACCCTTACTCGAGGAGGATCAAATAGAGAATGAAGAGGATAACTCATTAAAGTCAAAGATCCAGATTCTTGAATCCAGCAGTGAATTTGGATACCAAGGCGGAAATAGTTTTAGAAATAAGCCTAAACCAAAAGAATTCAAAGACGGAGTTGTTTACTTCGGTTATGACTATTTTACTGATGCTCCCGCAACTTACGCCATGCTCTCTAACATCCCAGTTCAAAATGATTATTTAGTAGGACCTGGAGATAATTTCAAAATCATCATATACGGAACAAAGAACAATCAATTTACACTTGAGGTTACTAAAGATGGAGATATTTCGATACCAGAGGTTGGGCCTTTAAATCTTAGCGGGTTGACTTATGAAGATTCCATAAAAGCGATACAAGCTGCTGTTAAATCAAAAATGATTGGAAGTGAAGCCACGGTGAGCTTAGGTGCACTAAGATCTATAAATGTTTTTGTATTAGGAGAGGCATTTCAGCCTGGTATGTATACAGTCAGCTCATTATCAACACTGACCAATGCAATTTTTGCAAGCGGAGGCATAAGAACAACTGGATCGCTTCGCAACATACAGCTCAAAAGAAATGGTCAAATTATATCCACTTTTGACTTTTATGACCTGCTACTAAAGGGAGATACTTCTGCGGATGAAAGACTTAGGCCTGGTGATGTCGTTTTCATTCCGCCAATAACCAAAACTGTTGGAATTGCTGGTGAGGTCAGAAGACCTGCCATATATGAATTAAATCAGGGTGAAACCCTAGATGACTTAATAGAGTATGCAGGGAATTTTGGCCCAAAGGCTGATAGATCATCAGTTAGCTTAGAAAGAATTAATTATCAAAATGGAGGATATCAGCTAATACCATTAGAATTGAAAGAGGCTGGAAATAGCTTTGAAATTGAGGATGGCGACTTCTTAAAAATCTATTCAATTACAGATAGTATGAATGAAGCTATTCTTGTATCAGGACATGCAGAGAAACCAGGACTGTATCCATGGAAAGATGGAATGCTTTTGGACGAGGTTATAAAATCCTATCAAGATCTTCTACCGATGACAGACCTAAATTATGTACTAATCAAAAGAAAAAATGACGATAGTGGATTATTTACTTTTTATCAGATTGATATAGAAAAAGAGCTTGCTAGCGACAATAAAAATGATTTTGAGCTTTTTGATCAGGATGAGTTGTTGTTTTTTCCAAGTCTCCTTTCACCAGATCTGATTTCTACTGAGTTGATCGAGGAAAAATACCTAGGAAGAGATATAGAGTTTGATCCTTCATTGACTTACTTGGCTACATCTCTTGATAGAGAGAAATTCATTACAACTATTGAATACGAGGAGCAAGAGATTGAAGGACAGCTCAGTAATGCAGATGATCTAGTTGCAACTCCAACGAAACTATTTTATCAATACAGCATATATAACTACTGTAAGCTACCACAAAAAGTTGTAAGAAAAGCTCTTGCTACTGCAGGGTATATGGATGGCCCTGAAAATGTATCTGCCACACAATTACGATACATCACTAATCAAGACGAGCTTCAAACCTTGTTGACAAACATTGAGCGTGAGACAAATAAGGAAGAATTTGATGATGTCAGCCTTACTAAATTTTGCAGAGATCAGATTATCAAACCTTTTATGGATATAATCTTAAGGCAACCGTCAAGTTCACAAACGAAAAGAGTTGTATCTGTATTTGGCAACGTTTTTTTCCCTGGACAATATCCACTGAGTGAAGGAATGACTCTGCATGATGCTATTAATGCAGCTGGCGGATTAAAAGAGTCATCATACTCTTCTGAAATTGAAATCATCAGGAATAACAAGAGAGGAAAGCAGTATGATTCTCGTAATCTTAGTTTTGACTCAAGCAATAAAAATGCTCTAAATCAAGCTGTCGAGGCTATGGATATCATTAATATTAAGCAATTAGCAACCGAAATAAGAACCGTTGAGATAACTGGAGAAGTATTTTTCCCTGGCGTTTATCCAATTTCTAAAAATGAGACACTTTCGCAGGTAATTAAAAGAGCGGGAGGATTTACAGATGATGCTTCTGCAATTGCTGCAAGTTTTACGAGAGAATCCATTAAGCAAGCTGAATTAAAGAGAATTGGCCAAGCACAAGCAGAACTCAGAAGATCTCTTATTTTATCCTCTCAAAAACAAGGTTTCGGGGAGCAAGCTGGCGATATCTCTACATTGACCGATTTACTGACTGGGACGGATAATATTAACCAAAGCGAGCTTCTTGGAAGAATGGTTGTCGATCTTGATGGAATCATGAGGAATGATATTACTGACGTTTCTCTAGAGGATGGAGATAAGTTGCATATTCCAAAGAAACCCCAAACTATTTCTGTTATCGGAGAAGTCTATGTTCCAAATGCACATTTATTTAATAGAAACACATCTGTTGATGAATATATAAGATTGAGCGGGGGGCAGAATGATTATGCCGATGCCGATAACATATACCTAGTTAAAGCGGACGGGTCAATAATATCTCCAGATCAGCTTAGTTCTAGCGGATTTTTTAGAGGAAGATCTGACAGCCTGCAACCAGGCGATACAATTGTAGTGCCACTCAATCTATCAACATTTTCTAGCATTAGAGCAACAACAGAATTAACCCAGATAATATACCAAATGGCCCTTGCCGCTGCTGCGGTTAATAGCTTCTAGTTATGACTGATTTTAATATTAATGAAATCGAGGACTCAGTGGATATCGCTGATCTCTTGCAAGTCATCATCGATAATATCAAATACATTGCTTTAGCAACGATCTGTATAGGAATATTTTCTGCAATATATATCTCAACTGTAGAGAGAACTTATGTTGCTCTAACACTTGTTAAGTCAGCAGCAAAAGTAGGATCTACAGGTGAAAGCTCAGCTAGTGGTCTAGCTGGTTTACTTGGCATCCAGTCATCTGCAACGCTTTCTCCTTCAATGACTGATATCGATTCAACTATGGCAATAATGTACTCAAGACCATTTCTGGAAAGCTTCATCGATAAACATGATCTGCTAAAAGTCATTTTTAGTGATGATTGGAATGATGAAACAAAAACATGGAAAGATGGAGAGCCAACGCTAACCGATGGATTTGATGTACTAAAAAAATCTATCACAATTACATTTGATCCAATCGCTTGGACGAGGAGACAGGTCGGTTATGCCGAGATTGAGGTGGATTGGAGCAATGCTAAAACTGCAGCATACATAGCGAATAATCTTGTAATAGATATAAATATTTTCTTAAGCAAAAAAATGATTGATGAGTCTAACCTCAGCATAGCTTTTTTGGATGAGCAATGGTTAAAAACAAATGTTTTGAGCGTCAGGGAAAGCTTGAGCAAATTAAAAACTGAACAGATAAGAAATATGATGTTGGCAAACTCAACCAAGGATTTTGCATTAACAGTTATCAATGATGCTTTACCGCCAGAGTTTCCCACAAGCCCAAAAAGGGGTCAATTTGTGATTATTGCAACAGCCCTTGGATTTGTTGTTTCTATACTTTTAATTTTCTTGAAGGACTCATTAACACCTATTCTCAGGGAGCTCAAACTCCCTTTCTGACTCGTCAATGTATGACTAATCATGAAAGATCCTGCACTGAAAACTAAATTAAAATCTGGGGAAGTAGTTCTTGGAACATGGACGGTGATTTCTTCACCAACATTGACAGAAATTATGGGATCTTCTGGTCTCGATTTTGTAATTATTGATCATGAACATGGACCATTTGATTTCGATATGTCAGAAAACATGATTAGGGCTGCAGAAAATGTTGATTGCACTCCATTAATTAGGGTTCCTGAAAATAATCAGTCATATGTTTTAAGAGCTCTTGAAATTGGGTCTCATGGAATTCTAGTTCCTCAAATTGAAAATAAGAAAGAGGCCAATCAAGCAATTGATTCAATATATTATTCGCCAATTGGAAGCAGAGGCGTTTCGGCCTTCACTAGAGCGTCAGGTTTTAATGCTATGGGAGTTAAAGGAAGAAATTTGCTGGTAAACGATAAAATACTATCAATTTTATTAGTAGAAAGCTCAGAAGCAATTAGCAATATAGATGAAATAACAGAAATAGATGGAATTGATGTAATTTATATTGGTACTTATGATCTTTCACACTCGCTAGGAACTCCCGATGATATATATTCAAATGAAGTCATGAGCGTATTAGAAAAAACTGTTATTAAGATTCGTGATAAAGGAATTGCTTGTGGCGTTCTTGCTCAAAGTGAGAAAGATGTAGTTAGATGGAGCAGCATGGGATTCCAATTTATCCCTTACATGGCAGAATGCGGCATTATAAAAGAGGCATTTGAATCGAAATTTAAAACATTAAGATCGGCGTTAAAGGCTTAACTATGAGTCAGGATGTTGTAGCACTAATTCCAGTTAGAGAGGGCTCGCAAAGAGTAAAGAATAAAAACTTCAAGCCTTTTGCAAATGAAAAAAGCCTAATGCATTTAAAAATAAGACAGTTGCAAGAAGCTGATTGCTTTGATGCGATATATGTATCAAGTGATAGTGAGTTGGCAAAAGAGATTGCAGAATCAGAAGGGGTTAATTTCTTATATAGAGACCCATATATGTGTGGTCATGACTCAAGACTCTATGAATACAATAACTATATGCTAAATACGATACCAGGAAATCCTGTTGTAGCCTGGACTATGGTAACTGCACCATTATATGAAGATTATGCGCTTGCAGTTGATCAATATAAAAATAATTGTGATGACTATGATAGCTTGATGTCTGTAATAAAGTACGATGATTTCTTGGTCGATCAAAATGCTAAACCTATCAATTGTGCATTCGGTCATTGGCATCTTCTAACTCAAGAGCTGAGAGAGTCATACCAGCTTACTGGAGGAATATACATGGCTCCTAAAGACAAGCAGTTACAATGGTCATATTGGTTTGGCCCAAAACCATATATGCATCAAATCTCAAAAATAGAAAGCATGGATGTAGATGATGAGCAAGACTTTCATATATGTGAGCTGTTTCATTTACATAAAAATAATCAATTCTAGCAACAAGAATTATTAAAGAATTATAGACTGTAAAATGCATAAAGTTTTGATAACCACTGTGCCCTTTGGTCAAAGGGATAGAAAGCCTATAGAAATTTTAGAATCATTGTCAGTTGAATATGAAATTAATAGACTTGGAAAAAAACTTAATGAGAATCAACTTAAGTCTATGATCAAAGATTCCACTATCTTAATAGCAGGTACTGAGCCAATAACAAGAGATGTTATGGAGAGTGCGACAAATTTGAAGCTGATATCAAGAATAGGCATTGGCCTTGATAACGTGGACCTCAGAGCTGCTGATGATATGGGGATCAAAGTTTCATATACTCCTGATGCCCCAGCACCAGCAGTCAGTGAACTAACAATTGGTCTGATGATTTCTCTAATGAGATCAATTCAGATAGCTAATCTAAATATGCACAAAGGAAATTGGAACAGATTCTTTGGTAAAGGGTTTTCTGATATAACTATAGGCATAATAGGTGTAGGAAGAATAGGCAGAAGAGTAGTGAATCATCTTTCAGGATTCGAGTGCAAAAAGATTCTGATCAATGATTTATCTGTCATTGATGATTTAGATCTCAAGTCTCAAGTAGAATGGACAGACAAGAAAACTATATACAAAGAATCAGATTTAATATCTTTGCACTTACCACTCAATGAAAAAACCCACGACTTGATTGGCTCTAACGAAATTAAGATGATGAAGAAAAATGCGATGTTAGTAAATACCTCAAGAGGTGGAATCATCAACGAGAATGATTTATATGATAGTTTGAAGGATGGACGTATCTCATCAGCAGCTATTGATGTTTTTGAAATGGAGCCATATGATGGCAATCTTAGTACATTGGAAAATTGCCTCATAACTTCGCACATGGGCTCAATGACAGAGGATTGTAGAGCAAGAATGGAAATTGAGGCCACAGAAGAGGCAGCGAGATATATTAAAGGTGAGGAGCTTGAGTTGACCGTCCCATTAGAAGAATATGGTCAGTAATTAAATATGAGAGTTGAAATATGAAAAATACAGTCACTGTGATAGGTGGAGCAGGATTCATAGGCAGTCATGTTGCAGACCGATTATCAAAAGAAGGCAATCATGTAAAAATATTTGATATTAGAAAATCTCCATATTTAAAACCAAATCAAGAAATGATAATTGGAGATATCCTGGATGACAAAATGATTTCATCAGCTATCTCAGGCAGTAAATATGTTTATAATTTTGCAGGAATTGCTGAGATTAAGGAAGCAAAGGAGAGCCCTCTCAGAGCTCTTGAATATAATATTATGGGAGCTACTAAATCAATAGATATCTCTGTTAAAGAAGGAGTTGATAAATATATCTTTGCATCATCATTGTATGTCTACAGTAATAAAGGAGGATTCTACAGAGCTTCTAAACTTTCTGCTGAATCAATAATAGAAACATACAGTGAAGCCTATGATATTAAATATACCTTACTGAGGTTTGGTACTTTATATGGTCCTAGAGCTCAGGCTTGGAATAGTTTGAATAAGTATGTTTATGAGGCTATCAATGAAGGAGAAATAAATTACACTGGCAATGGAAATGAGATAAGGGAGTATATTCATGTCAAAGATGCTGCGAGACTGAGCTCAAGAGCAATTGGAAAGAAATATGATAACAAAAGTATAAATATTACTGGCACTCAAGTTTTTACATCAGGAGATATGCTGAATATGATAAAAGAAATTCTCAACTCC
>MDTA01218633.1_pt1 | contig 13083 bp, 12 predicted proteins | sample 811151 | NCBI WGS metagenome assembly MDTA01 (sample SAMN05326648, study PRJNA326480) | marine metagenome | isolation source: seawater | place: Indian Ocean: South | collected 2010 | reverse complement strand
TTTTTTAGCAACTATTTCAAAGTAATCTCCTGCACCATGATTTAAAACATTTTTAATCTTCCCAATATTTTTATTTCCAATGTAAACATCATTTCCAATCAAATCGTTGTAATAAAACTGATTTTTTTTTAGTTTAGGTAACGACCCTTTTTCTAAAAAGATTGATTTTCCAACAAACTTTTGTGCTTGTTCAGGAGAATCAATTGTGCAAATTTTTGCAATGAGATTATCTCCTTTTTTTTCTAATCTGAAATTAATTTTTTGATTTTCTTCAGAAAAAAACTTTGAATAGTTCATGATTTCAAATTTTTTTGTAAAAAAACTGTGGACGAATATATATCCTTTGATACCAAATGTTTTCCCAAATTTCGCTACTAACAGCATTTCGGTTTTATTTTTAGAGATTATTTTGCTTTTCCTCCACAAATATTGAATTCATATTACTATAATTTTTTTTATTTATCTGAAGTTTTTCCTCCTCCTTCTGGAGATTCAGATTTAGCCTGCTCTGGATTTGGGGCTTCTGCTGGTTTAGACTGTTCACCTTGTTCAGGCTGAGCAGCTTCTGCTGGTTTAGGTTGTTCACCTTGTTCAGGCTGAGCAGCTTCTGCTGGTTTAGGCTGTTCACTTTGTTCAGGACTAGCTGGTGGAGCACTTTTGGCAGCATTTTCTGCATCTACTTTTGCTTTAGTTTTTTCTTCTTTTGCTTTAATTTTTTCTAAAGTCTTTTTTCGTGGTTTATCTTGTTTAGTTTGCTTAGTAATTACTGGTTTGTCAGCTAAACCTTCTTTAGCTAAAAATTTTTGAACTCTTTCTGTTGGTTTTGCCCCAACTGATAACCAATATTTGATTCTCTCTTTATTTAGATAAATTCTCTCAGGATCAGTTTTTTCTTTCATTGGGTTGTAGGTACCTAACCTTTCTAAATAACGACCATCTCTTGGTGAACGGATATCCGCTGCTACAATTCTATAAAATGGCCTTTTTTTCGACCCACCTCTTGATAATCTTAAAGCTACACTCATTTTTTCTCCTTTCTAGTAATCAAAATGGTTTATTCTTTCCCATGAGTGAATTAATGTCATTCATTTGACCTGATTTCATTAAATTTTCAAAATTTTTGTTTTTACCCATCTTTTTCATCATTTGGCTCATTTTTTTAAACTGTTTAAGGAGTTTATTTATATCTTGAATACTTGTTCCAGAACCTCTCGAAATTCTTATTTTTCTTGATGCTTTAATTATATCTGGAAAGTTCTTTTCCTTTTTTGTCATAGAGCTGATGATAGCTTTTTGTTTCTTGAAAATATCGTTGTTCTCCATTGATTGTTCAACCTTTTCCTTTATTCCAGACATTCCAGGTAAGTATTTCAAGAAACCTTTTATTCCACCCATGTTTGAAATTTGTTCGAGTTGTTTTGAATAATCTGAGAGCGAGAATCTTCCTTTTAAGATTTTTTTTTGAAGTTTTTCTGCATCTTGTTGGTCAATTTGATCTGCTGCTTTTTCAACAAGCGAAACAACATCACCCATTCCAAGAATTCTATTGGCAATTCTGTCTGGATGAAAAATTTCTAAATCATCAATTTTTTCGCCAACACCTAAAAATTTGATTGGTTTTTTGGTCACATACTTCATTGATAGAGCTGCTCCACCTCGGCTATCACCATCAATTCTTGTAAGAACTAAACCAGTTAAGTCTATTTTTTCAGAAAAGATTTTAGCAGTATTCACAGCATCCTGTCCTGTCATTGAATCTGCTACTAATAATATTTCGGAAAACTTAAAATTTTTGGATATCTCCGATATTTCATTCATCATTTTTTTATCAACATGATTTCTTCCTGCGCTATCAAGAATTAAAACATCAACTTCATTGGATTGCGCTTTCTTTAGAGAAATCTTAGCTATTTCAAGAGCTGATTTATTATTTTGTTTTTCAAGAACAAGTAAATCATTTTTTTCTGCCAGTGAAATCAGTTGTTCCTGAGCAGCAGGTCTATAAATATCAAGCGATGCCATCATAACCTTTTTATTTTTATTTTTATTTATCCATTTAGCAATTTTTGCTGATGTAGTTGTTTTCCCTGAACCTTGAAGACCAACCATCATGATTAGTACAGGAGGCTTTGCATTAACGGTTAATTCGCTATTTTCTGAGCCTAATAAACTGGTAAGTTCATCATTGACGATTTTTATGACCATCTGTGCGGGGGTAACACTTTTTATGACTTCTTGACCTGATGCCTTGGTGCGAATTTTTTCAATGAAATCTTTTGCTATAGAAATTGAAACATCTGACTCTAACAAAGCCACACGAATTTCCCTCAGAGCTTCATTCAGAGAAGCTTCATCTATTACACCTTTTCCTTTAAGTTTACTGAAAACACCAGTAATTTTTTCTGTAAGATTTTCAAACATTTTTTATCAATCAATTCAAACAAAAAAAGTCAGTGCACGAAACTCGTGGACTGACTGAAATTATTGATTGTTTTTATATCAAAAAACAATTACTTCTTAAAGCTGTTTTAATAAAAATTAAGAGAATGATGAAATTTAAAAAAATGCAGGGTTTAGGAAACGACTTCGTAATCATATTTCTAGATAAAAATTTTTTATCAGAGAAGGAAATTAGATTTGTTTGTGACAGAAAAGTGGGAATTGGTTGTGACCTTTTGGTTATCCTAAGAAAAAACAATGATGGTATTTCAGATTATATTGCAAGTTTTTTTAATGCGGATGGAAGTGAAGCAGAAATTTGTGGAAATGCATTAAGATGTATTGGAAAACTTCATTATAAAAATGAATCGAAAAAGAATTGTCTTGTTGAAACGAAGTCAGGTTTAGTAGATGTTGAGTATATTGATACAAATAACATTAGTGTTGATTTAGGAACTCCTAAGTTTGGGTGGAAAGACATTCCTTTAAATCAAAATTTGGATTGTTCTAATTTAGGAATTAAACTTAATTATCTTAAGGGGGGATTTGCTCTAAATATTGGAAATCCTCATTTAATTTTTTTTGTTGATAAATTATTAAAAAAAGAGTTAGTAAAAGACTCTCAAATAATAACAAATGGACCTATTTTCCCTAATGGAGTAAATATTAGTGCTGTAAAAATTGAATCTCGAGGTGAATTATCTGTGTTAACTTTTGAGAGGGGGGTTGGATTAACTAATGCTTGTGGAACAGGAGCATCTGCTAGTTTCGTTGCTGCTAATAAAATGAATTATGTTGATGATACTACTCTAATTAAAATGATAGGAGGCAAACTTCATGTTGAAATTTCGAATGACAATCACATTTTTATAACTGGCGGAGCAAGAGATGTTTTTGAGGGTATGATAGATTTGAGTCAAAATGAGTAAAAATTCTTCCAAAGTGATAAATTTAGGTTGTAGATTGAATTTCTTTGAATCAGAGGTCATAGAAGATCTTTTGTCTAAAAAAAGTTTATCTAATAAGATTGTTATAAACACCTGCGCAGTGACAAATCAAGCTGTTCAAAACTCATTGAGAGAAGTAAAAAAAGCAGTAAAAAAATTTCCTAACCATGAGATAATAGTCACTGGATGTGCAAGCCAAGTTGAAAGAGAGAATTTTGAAAATTTGAGTTTTGTTTCAAGAATTGTTGATAACAAACAAAAGACTATAGCAGATTCTTATGAAGAGAATTTCAAAAATGATAATTTACCGGAATACAAATTCCCGAATCTTCCAACTTATTCAAAAAATAGGACAAGAGCTACATTGCAAATTCAGCAAGGTTGCAATCATAGATGTACTTTCTGCATTATACCTTATGGTAGAGGCAAGTCCTTGAGTTTGCCAATTCATGAAATTTCAAATAGAGTCACTAAAATTTTAAAAAAAGGATATAAAGAAATTACCTTGACAGGAGTGGATTTAACTTCCTATGGAGAAGACCTTAATGACAAACCAAAAATAGGAAGTGTATTAAAAAAACTTTTTATTTCTCATGAATCCCTAGAAAGATTAAGATTGTCATCAATAGATCCTGCGGAAGTTGATGATGACCTTATTGATTTATTTAAATCAGAAAAAAGACTTATGCCTCATATTCATTTCTCACTCCAATCTGGTGATAATTTAATCCTCAAGAGAATGAAAAGAAGGCATAATAGAGAAAAGGTAATTGAACTTTGTAAAATCTTGAGATCTAACAGACCAGATTTAACTTTCGGTGCAGACTTAATAGTAGGTTTCCCTACAGAGACCGATGAAGGTTTTAAAAATTCGCTAGATCTAATTAAAGAATGCAAATTTTCAAATGTTCATATCTTCCCATTCTCTCCCAAGAAAGGAACTCCAGCTGCTAGAATGCCTCAAATCGAAAAAAAAATTATCAGTGAACGAGCAAACAAAGCAAGAATTGAATGCAGTGAAATAATGAGAAAACTAATGCATAAGAAAATTGGTGAAAAAGTTAATGTTTTATGTGAGTCAAATAATAAAAGTTATACAGATGATTTTTTTAGAGTTGAAATCAAAAATTATGATAAAAAAATAAAAAAAAGGGTCGGCCAAATATTTAAGGTTAAATTAGTTGGAATTTATAAAGATTTTTTTATAGCTGAGGTTTAGTTGTGGTTTTTGGGTGGTTTAAAAAACTTAAATCTGGACTTTCAAAGTCCTCAAAAAAGATATCTGAAGGTATAAAAAAAGCAGTTAAAGGAAAAAAAATTGATGAAAAGACTCTCACTGAGATTGAAGATCTTTTAATTTCATCTGATCTTGGGGTAAAGATTTCTTCGCAAATTGTTGAAGAATTAAGAAAATCAAAAATTTTAGATCCAACGGTAGATAAAATTAAACAAATAATAAAAAAAAAGTTAGTAAATATTTTATATCCACTAGAAAAAGCTCTTAAAATTGATTCGCGCCCCTACATTCATTTAATAGTTGGAGTTAATGGTGTGGGGAAGACAGCTACAGTTGGAAAAATCGCAAATAAATTTGTGACTCAGGGAAAAAATGTTGGATTGGTTGCTGCGGATACATTTAGAGCTGCAGCTAAAGAACAACTAAAGATATGGTCAGAGAGGACCAAAAGTAATTTTTTTTGTGGAGAGGAAAATTCAGATCCAGCAGCACTTGCATATGAGTCCATTAATCGAGCAAAACAAGAAAAATTAGATATTTTAATAATTGATACTGCTGGTAGACTTCACAACAAAACTGATTTAATGAATGAACTATCAAAAATTATTAGAGTTATAAAAAAGATTGATGAGAATTACCCCAACCAAATAAGCCTTGTTCTTGATGGAAACATAGGACAAAATTCAATAAGACAAGCTGAGATTTTCAAAGAAATTTGTGATATTGATAGTTTGATAATCACAAAGCTTGATGGTACAGCTAAGGGTGGTGTTCTTATACCGATTGCTGATCTTTTAAAGATACCAATTTTATTTATTGGTACTGGTGAACAAAAAGAAGATTTGATAGATTTCAAAGCAAAAGAATTTTCTAATGCCTTGCTAGATATTTAGTTAAAAAATTAAATTTGTGGGTTAATTTTCGTTAATTATTGTTTACTTTTGATAATATAATTTTATTGTAAATTTATGGATGAAAACAGTTTTGCAGAGCTTCATGGTTTTTTTATAGAAGATCTTAAAATAAATCAAACAGCCGAATATACAAAGACAGTTACTGAAAATGATATAAAAACCTTTTCCGAAGTGTCCGGTGATGATAATCCAGTTCATACAAATGAAGAATTTGCAAAAAGAACTATTTTCAAAAAAAAAATTGCTCATGGATTTCTTACTGCTAGTTTTATTTCAACAGTAATTGCAACTAAACTTCCTGGTCCAGGATGTATTTATATTAGTCAAAGTTTAAAATTTTTAGCTCCAGTTTTTATTAATGATACGATAAATGTGAAAGTTAAAATTGTTGACTTAAATATAGAAAAAAAACGAGTGAAACTATTAACTGAATGTTATAAAAATGAAAAAAAAATCTTGACTGGAGAGGCTGAAATCTTGGTTGGGTCAAAATTAGATCTGATTTAGTAGATGAAGATTTTTAGATCATTTAAAATACCAAATATTTTTTTTGATTCCGTTCTAGCAATTGGAAATTTTGATGGAGTTCATATTGGTCATCAAAAATTAATAAAAAAAGCAAAAAAAATTTCCAAAAAAAAAAAAAAGAAAATTGGAGTTTTGACATTTGAGCCTCATCCCAAATGTTTTTTTAAAAAGGAATTTGATTTTTTTAGACTTACACCTTTTAGATTAAAATTCGAATTATTAAAAAAAATGGAGATTGATTTTATGATCAATGTTAATTTTAATTCTTGTTTTGTTCAAATAACTGCGGAGCAGTTTATAAAGAAATATCTTGTAGAAACCCTAAAAATCAATCATGTGGTTACAGGCTTTGATTTCGTTTTTGGAAATAAACAAAAAGGGAATGTAGAACTTATGAGAAAATTTTCTAAACTATCTAAAGACTTCGATTTCACAGAAATTCCAGAATTAAAAAAAGGTTCAACTGAGATTTCATCCTCTCAAGTAAGATTTTTTTTAAGAAATGGCCAATTGGAAAAAGCAAGAAAAATTTTATCAAGAAACTGGTCAATTGTTTCAAGAGTTATTAGAGGAAATAAGAAGGCAAGAGAAATTGGTTTTAAAACTGCAAATTTAAAAATAAACAAGTTTTGTGATTTAACAAAGGGAGTTTATTTGGTTAAAATATCTTTTGATAATGAAAATTCTATGAGAGAACATTTTGGTATAGCTAATTATGGTATAAAGCCTACATTCAAAAAAAACCTACCTCTTCTGGAAGTTCACATTTTTAATTTTGACGAAAATCTTTATGAGAAAAAATTGAAAATCACTTTTATACGATTTATTAGAAAAGAAAAAAAATTTGAATCTATTGAGAAATTGAAAGATCAGATTATAAAAGATATCAAAGTAGCTAAAAATGACAAACTTTTCAAAAACAATTAATTTACCTTCTACAAACTTTTCAATGAAAGCAAATTTATCTGAAACAGAGACTAATTGGATAAAGTTTTGGAAAGAAAAAAAAATATACAAGAAGTTAAAGGATGAGAGAGGAAAAAACAAAAGTTATATTTTACATGACGGGCCACCTTATGCTAATGGTGATCTGCACCTGGGTCACGCACTAAACAAAATACTGAAAGATTTTATTTGTAGAATAAAATTTCAAAACTCAATGAATGTTAATTATATACCAGGCTGGGACTGTCATGGTTTGCCTATAGAATGGAAGATTGAGGAAAAGTTCAAAAAATTAGGTAAGAAAAAAAATGAAATAGGTTTGAAAGAGTTCAGAAACGAATGTAGAAAATTTGCTAATCACTGGGTTGATGAACAGAAAATACAATTTGAAAGATTTGGAATTCAAACGAATTGGGAAAAAATTTATTTAACAATGACCCCAGATTCTGAATTAAGTATTGTTAAAGAATTATTAAAGTTTTTAGAAACAGGAGAATTATATTTAGGTTTTAAGCCAGTCATGTGGTCAGTTGTTGAACAAACTGCTCTTGCAGAAGCAGAAATAGAGTACCATGAAAAAACCTCTAATTCGATTTATGTAAAGTTTCCGATTAAACAAACCAATGAAAAAATTTCAGTTGTTATCTGGACAACCACGCCATGGACAATCCCATGTAACAGAGCAATTGCCTTTTCTAATGATTTGAAATATGTGGTCCTTGAAATTAGTGAAGATATTAAAGCATTAAATTTAGAAAAAAATGAACAACTTGTAATATCTGAAAATCTTTTGAGTGACTTTATTAGAAATCACAAGATTGATTCATATAAAATTAAGCATGAGGTTAAGGCTAATTTTTTTAGAGAGGTTGAATGTAATCATCCACTACATAAATTAGGGTATAAGCATAATGTTAAACTTTTTCAAAGTAGTCATGTAACTGATGAAAGTGGATCTGGTTTTGTTCATATAGCACCAAATCATGGTTTGGAAGATTTTGAAGTAGGTAAGAAAAATAATTTAGGTAATGAGAGTACAGTCAATGAAAAAGGTATCTATGAAGACTCAATACCAATTTTTGCTGGATTACATATTTTTAAAGCTGATGAAAAAGTGATTGAGGAGTTACAAAAGTCAAAAAACCTTATTAGTAATAATGAATATAAACATAGTTATCCGCATTCTTGGAGATCAAAAGCTCCACTTATTTATAGAGCAACTTCTCAGTGGTTTATTTCAATGGATAATAAAAATTTGAGAAAAAAAGCTCTTAAAGAAATTGATGCTGTAGAATGGATTCCATCCAACAGTAAAAATAGAATATTTTCGATGATCAAAGATAGACCAGATTGGTGTGTTTCCAGACAAAGAAGTTGGGGTGTGCCTATAACTATTTTTGTTTCAAAAAAACAAAAAAAACCAATAATAGATTCTGATGTTAATAAAAAAATAATCTCTCTTTTACAGGAAAACGGTGTCGATTTTTGGTTTGAAGGTTCGGGTGAAAGTTTTTTACCAAAAAAATATAATTCGTCTGATTATGAAAAAGTTACCTCAATACTTGATGTGTGGTTCGATTCAGGATCAAGTCATGTGTATGTTTTTAAAAACAAAGGTGTTAAAGGAAAAGTTGATTTATATTTGGAAGGATCAGATCAACATAGAGGATGGTTTCAAACATCTTTGTTGGAATCATGCGGGGTTTATGGAGAAAGTCCATACAAATCAGTTCTTACACACGGATTCGTAATTGACGAAAAAGGCAAAAAGATGTCGAAGTCTCTAGGAAATGTTATTTCTCCAAAGGATATTGTAAATAAATTTGGTGCAGATATTTTAAGAATTTGGGTTGCTAGTTCTAATTATAATGAAGATATAAGAATAAGTTATGAAAATCTTAATAGACACTCAGAAAGTTACAGAAAGTTAAGAAATACAATAAGATTCATCTTGGGAAACTTAAATGGCTGGAATACAAAAAGTAGTATTGATTACAAAGAATTACCAGAATTAGAAAAATATATTTTACATAAACTAAAAAAAACTGACTCAGAGATTGAGATTTTTTTTAATAAATTTAATTTTAGCAAGGCTTTCCAATCTATTTTGAGTTTTTGTGCAAGTGATTTATCTAGTTTCTTTTTTGACATAAGGAAAGATACTTTATATTGCGAAAATGAAAATTCAGATTTAGTTAAATCCACAAAGACAGTTATGAGTATAATTTTCAATTGTTTAATAAGATGGTTGTCACCAATAATTCCATTTACAACTGAAGAAGCCTGGCAATGTTGGAGGAATGAAATTGATTCGAATGCAGAACTTAGTTGCCATTTATTGAAAAAATCAGAAATACCAAATGAGAGGTTGAGCCCAAAACTCGAAGATAGATGGAAAAAAATTTTTGAAATAAGGGATACTTTTTTGTTATCTGTTGAAAACAAAAGAAATCTTAAAGAAATTAAATCAGGTATGGAAGTAAAGGTTAAATTTTTCTTCAAGGATCAAGATTATCATAAAATCGCTGAATCATTGGATTTGTCAGAAATATTGATTGCCTCTGATGTATCTCTATCATCTCAGGTCGATGAGGGATTTGAGAATCATCCTGGTAAAGAACATATTTTTTGTAAACTCGAAGTAAGTCAGGGTTTTAAATGTCCTAGATGCTGGAAAATAATTGAAAATTTTGACAGTAGTAATGAAATTTGTGATAGATGCAAGAGTGTAATAGGTGCAATTTAGAAATATAAAATTTTTTATTTTTTTTGTAATTTCCTTTCTTACAATTACACTCGACCAATTATCTAAATTTCTAGTTGCAAAAAATAAATATGAGTTGCTATCAGGAATTAAGATTTTTAGTGGATTAAATTTTGTTTATGTTGAAAATCAGGGGATAAGTTTTGGAATATTTTCTAATCTAAATATTTCTTTTTATCTTGGGATTTTATCCTTTATTATTAGTTTTTATATTTTTTATCTAATTTTTTTATCAAAAAAGGTAATAGAATTTACATGTTTATCTTTAATTTTGGGTGGCGCTATTGGCAATGGATTAGATAGAGTTTTAAAAGGCTATGTAATTGATTTCGTTGATATTTATTATAAAGATTTTCATTGGCCAGCATTTAATTTAGCAGATTCATGTATAACTATTGGTGGATTAACCTACATTTGGCTAATTTTTTATAAAAAATCCGAACAAAATTCATAATTATTCTTTGCAAAAAAGTAAACTAATGTTATGAATATATTAGCCTTTTCTACAAAATGTTTGTAAAATTGGAGAGTTTAGACACTATATGTAGTATGTACCAATGAAAAATAAGAATTTTTCGAACAAGTATTTAATATTTTTTTCAATTTTGATTTTGAGTTCTTGTGAAACTTTAGAATCAACAGTTGATGCCACATGGGATTCAATTTCCTCTGCTGGAGATTATATATATGATACTGTAAATTTTTGGGAGGAAGAGGAGCCAGAGCAAAGTGAAGCAATAATTATAGAGGAAGCAGTTGAGGTTCCAGAATATGCTTTGCCCGATCCAGATTATCAAAATCAAGTTATTGAACGAACACCTATCCAACCTCAAATGTCACAACCTCAAATGTCACAACCACAACAATACTATGATCCAATATATAGAAGTGCAAGACAATATTATTATGTAGGACCAAATGGTACGCCTATGTTAGCACCACCACCACCACCATTTCCTCAATATTCAATTGATCAAGCTAACCCGGTAATGCCTTATTCCTATTACAATAATTACATGAATCAACAAACTCCTCCTGCTGCAATAAATCAGCCCAGAATTAGTCAGCCACCCCAAAAAAATCTTCCAAGGATGTTAACTAAAGAAGAAGAGATGGAGTTGTTTGGGATTCAGAATGATTGTGTGAGAGTTGTAGAGAATTATTCAACTGGTGAATTAGCTTGTGATGATTATGAATAAAAAAAAAGTATTTATTTTTTCACTAGCATTATTCTTAGTCTCTTCATGTGAAACTTTTCAAGAGTTGACAGGATTTGCCAAGCCTGAAATTGATGATAGCTTGGTCACAGAAACACCTGAATTAGTTCTTCCTCCAGATTTTAACACTCCTCCACAACAACAAGCTGTTAGGCGAGGGATTGCTGATTCTGAGCAACAGAATATAGTTTTAGAACAACAATTACCTTTTGGTAATAGAATGACAACAGCCAATCCTCAAATCAGAAATTATATTGCACCAAAGATCAATATGCCTTCTTCACTAACCCCATCTGATTCTCTTGAAAAATTTAAGGAAAATAAAAGATTTACAATTGGGGAATGGGTTTATGGTCAGTATGTTGATAGTTTCAGAAGAGGAAACCTATACTACAGACCAGTTTATGATAAGGGTTACAATTTCTCTAGAAGATATATTCCTGAACAGAATATAATTTCACACCAATCTATTCAAAGACCAATTCAACAAACAAATAGATTCATTCCCCCTCAAGAAAATCTAGACTCCCAAATTCAAAATGAATTTAACACATTAGATCAGCTTCCTGTTATAGAATAAATGAAATTAGCACTTCTGATTTCAATTTGTATTTTAATTCCATTCAAAATTCTAACCAAAAAAAATTTTGAACCTCATGAATTCGAACTTAACAATGGATTAAAAGTAATAGTTCTAGAAAATAAAAGAGCGCCGGTTATTGCACAAATGTTATGGTATGACTTTGGCTCAGGGGTAGAGGAAAAGGGTAAAAGTGGATTAGCACATTTTATGGAACATTTGATGTTCAAGGGGACAAGAAAATTCCCTGAAAATACATATTCAAATTTTATTTCTAGAATAGGCGGAACAGAAAATGCTTTTACCAGTTATGATTACACAGCTTATTATCAAGTTTTTCCAAAATCACAAATCAAGAAAATTATGGAGATGGAAGCAGATAGAATGACGAATTTAACTTTAACTAAAAAAAATGTTGAAATTGAGAAAAAAGTAATTCTTGAGGAAAGGTTTCAAAGAATTGAGAGTGATCCATCATCACAATTAGATGAATCGATGAAAAGCATTCTTTTTCCTAATCATTATTATGGAAGACCAATAATTGGATGGAAACATGAAATTGAACAATTATCCTATAAAGATGTTATAAAATTTTATAAAGAAAATTATATACCAAATAACGCAACATTAATATTGTCTGGCGATATTGATTTGCCTACAGCAAAGGTATACGCTAAAAGGTTTTTTGGGAGAATTAAAAAAGGTGATAAAAATAAGCAGATTCAAACTATCAATCCATACTTTAAGTCCTCAGTTTTTGTTGAGTTGTTTCACCCAACTGTTAAGCAACAAATTTGGAAAAAACTTTACAGGGTTAACTCTTACAAGAGTTCAATAAAAAAAGGAATTGCTCTTGATATTGGTCTAAAAATACTTGCATCAGGAAGTTCTAGCTTGCTTTACGAGAAATTAGTTAATGAGGAAAAAAAATTTTCAGCAATCGGAGGTTATTTTCAAGGATTGGCAAAGGGAAGTGGTTTTGTATATTTTTATGCAATACCAGCGAATAATATAGGTTTAAAAAAAATTGATGAAATAATTAATGTTGAAATTTCAAGAATTCTTAAAAAAGGGATTGATATAAAAAGATTTGAAATTGAAAAAAAAAAATATTTATTTGATTCAATCTACGAAATGGATGGGATTCTTAATCCCGCACAAATAATTGGTGAGTCTATTCACTCAGGGTTAAAAGTTAATGAACTTATACGATGGAATGAGATACTTGAAGATATTTCGATTCAAGATATTGAAAAGGAGTTAAATAAATTTCATAAAAATAAAAATTATGTTTTAGGGGTATTAGATAGTTGAAATTTTTTGTTACAATATTTTTTATATTTTTTTCTTTTAATACCGAAGCTTTCGAATTTAAAGAAATTACAACTGAAAAAGGTATAAAGTTTTGGTTTGTTGAAGATAGAAATATTCCATTAGTAAGTTTAAGTTTTTCACTTAATGGCGGAGCAGTTAACGATAAAAAAAATAAAGATGGTACAACTAATCTAATGG
>MDTA01177744.1_pt1 | contig 13089 bp, 4 predicted proteins | sample 811151 | NCBI WGS metagenome assembly MDTA01 (sample SAMN05326648, study PRJNA326480) | marine metagenome | isolation source: seawater | place: Indian Ocean: South | collected 2010 | reverse complement strand
GTCATTATTAGTTGTAGGAAAACTAGAACCTACCCTATATCTTTCTCCAAAATCATTTATATCTCCACTAAGACCTACAAGGTCATCTTCTTTTAAAGTTGCTTTGTGGTATGTATAGTTTTGACCTGCACCTGTAGAAACAACAAGAAATCTAACACCTGCTGAAACACTAGAACCACGAAAGTTTGTGGCAATACCAGATATATTTACTGTTGTACCACCTACTGTTTGACCAGATGCAGTTCCATCAGATGCTACTGCCATCCCACCTGCATCTGCAATACTTATAACTACACCTGACGCTGGTTGTGTATTAGGAAAAGAACTTTCATTTGCAATAGCTTCTAAACCACCAATAGGTGCTAACTGTGCAGCTACATAATCTACGATTGCACCACTTGTAGGAAACTTAGTATCATCATCAGTTATAGTTGTTGCTTTCTGCATACCATCTAACTGGTTGAGGTCTGCTATATCAGATGTTAAAGTTGTAGTGTCAGCTAATTTAGAAGCCGTACCAGATTGCATAGTTGCCAAAGTTTTTAATTCTGAATCTGCAATTTTGGCATTTGTCACAGCGTTATCTGCCAGTTCACTTGTATCAACTGAGTTTGCTCCAAGGTGACTAGCATCAAGAGGACTACTTGCAATAAGACTTTTGATTTCTGATGCTGTCTGATCTGCGGTTGCATTATCTTCAATATTATTTAATTTTGTATGGTCATTATCGGTAAACACATTACTATCACTTGCAGCTTCTACTGCTGCTCTTATCTCTGCGTTTGTTTGATCTGCGGTTGCGTTTGATTCAATATTATTTAATTTTGTTTGCAAAGCGTCAGTAAATGCGTTTGTATCAGAGTTTGCTTCGTAAGCTGTTTTTATCTCTGCATTTGTTTGATCTGCGGTTGCTCCTTCCTCTATACCTGATAATTTATCTGTAATCTCTTGTTGTGCAAATAATACTTGGTCACTATTTGTATCTAGATCTGTTTCTGTTAAAACACTTCCATCTGTAAAATCTACTTTCTTTGTACTTATATTTGTATTACGTTGAAACTTAATAGCAGCACCATTAGCAGGGGTGTTACCAGAAGTAAAAGTAACTGTAGATCCGCTAATTGTATAGTGAGTGTCTAATGTTTTTAATACACCTGCTACTGTTACATCTATTTCATTATTTGCTAAAAACGGAAAAGATATTGCGAAACTATTTGTACTTCCGTTTCCTGTATGATTTGTAGCTGTAGCTGTAGTGTTAGTAGCCATTAGACAGTCCTAAGTAAATCTTCTAATCCGCTAACGTTTTGTACACTAGCGTTTGTTGATTGCTCGTTCATAATACGTAAGCGTTCACGATTAGTACCAGCTTCAACCCTATCATAAAAGTCATTTGATAAAAGTCCATTCTTTCTGTCTATTAAAACATTTACAGCTTGCTCTTTGTAAGCTCTATAAAGTTGATTTATCATATTGTTCATATATCTTCTTTGTTGATTTTGAAACTCTACATATGACTCATTATCAGGAAATCTATCATCTTGTGGTGTATTAAAGTTTTTCATAAATGTTTTAAATTCTGTAGTCTGTTGCAACTTATATAATGCCTGGCTAAATTGTAAATTATTTCCATAAGGTGTATCTATTTTTATACTTGATGTAAGATTTTCTAGAGTATGTAATTCTTTAGATTTAAGATTTACATTACTTACAACCATACTACTATTCTCACTAAGAATATCTGATACAGGCACTAATTTAAGATCATATTTTTTCAAAAGTATTTCATTAGGATCTTTACTACTTTGACTATATCTAATACCACCTACAAAAGGTATTGTTCCAAAGTTTTCATATGGTTTACCTGATAATGGATTTAGTCTTGGTGCTAAATCATTATTAATAGTGTGCATAACCATAGTGCCTAAAATATCTAATGAGTTCATTAAAAATGGTTTGCGTTTTGTTTTTAAACTACCTAAATCGTTACCTGGAAATAAACCCATCATAAAATCTTCTTCATAATTACCAGCATCTACTTTACTAATTTCTTGTGGATCTAATTCACCTTTTTCTATACCCATACCTTTACCAATAAATTTACCGTTTTCATATACTTGACCTAATGTAGATGTCCAATTTTCACCTCTAGCTCTACGTAAACTCTTTTTAAGACCTATAGGATATGCACCTATAGCTGCAATATAGTTAGCTGGTTGTCTTAACCAAGACTCTAACCTAGTAGGATTATTCATTAAGTCAAATAAATTACCTACACTTTGTATAAAATATTTATTGCTTAAATTATTTCCTACTAATACACGTAATGTAGCTGCTAAATTTCTATCATCTTCTTCACCTTGAAATTTACTTACATTTGCAAAATCAGAAGCAAGCATAAGTAATGATGCTATAGGTTCTAATCTAGAAATAAAATCTATATATGTATATTGTGGTGAACCATCTTCATTTCTTACTACCTCACCAAACATACCGTTTGTTTTCTTTAAAAATCTGAAGCTATATGGTAATTCTCTAAATCCAAATTGTGTTTGCCTACGCTTCTCAGGATTAAATGTTGTACCACCTCCAACTAATGCTATAGGTGCTTCTGGATTATCTGCTGCTATAGCTAATGTCACAAACGACCCTATTAATAAACCACCTGTAATACTTTCTCCGTTAGCTCTCATTCTTGTAGCTATGTCTGGACTAAATAATCTGTCATTATGTTCAGCTAATATTCTTCCTAATGTTGCGTTCATTTTTGGTTGTCCTGGTATAGATACACCTGCTCTTCTTATAACACTCTTACCTATATTTACTGGTGTAGTAACAAAAGGTGCTATAGGTTTCATTACTGGATGCTTCATTATTGTTGCAACATCATTTGTAAACTTACCTCCACCAAGACCTGTAATACCACTACCACCTATTTGTGATGTAAATGTTTTGTCCTGTGCAAAATCTATACCTCGTAAATATGCTTCTAAAATATCTTTGTTCTTTTTGTCTGCACTAAACTTATGTTTTTCGACAATATCAAATACTCTACTTGTTTTTTCTTGTATGTATTTCTTCATAGCATCACCTTTTAACCCTTGCCTATAGGCTTGCTCATAAAATTCACCTGTTACATGACTTCTAAATGCAACGTTTTTTATAAGCTCGTCACCTGCTATAAGAAATCTTGAAGGTAATCTTGCAACACTACCAATCAAATTAATAGTTGCAATAAAAGGATTATTCATTTCATTGTCAAACCGCATTGCATATCTATTTCTACCTCTCATACCATCTTGTACACCTAACATATGATGTGGATCAATAATACTTTCTCCACCTCTAAGTGCCTTACCTGCCATTATAAAACTTTGTTCTAAGGTAGAAAACATTGCAGTAAACTCTTTTATTGCTCTACCTTTTAATGCAGCATCAGCTATGCCACTACCTAAAAATAAATCTACAGGTGCAAGAGCAACGTTAAATAAAGAACCTATTGTGTTTACTATCTGTGTTTCTGGTGCAGATAAAATACTATTAATAAACAATTCGTTAGCAATACTGCCAGTTTTAAATAATGCTTGTGTTAAGGGTGCTTTTGCTATAAATCGGCCAGCTTGTTTAGGATCATCTGCAAGTATCATCATCCTTCTTGCATATGTCAGTATGCCTTCTATATCACCACTATTTTGCATATCACTAATAGCTTTTGCTATCTCTTCTGGTTTTGGTAATAACTCTTCTTCTTCTATTCTTTTTAGTGTACCTGCAACTTGATTTTTAATATTGCCTTTAGGTAGCGTATCTTTCTTTCTTCTTCCTAACTTTGTAGATATAGCACCTTCTGGCGGTTCTTTACCTACTAATTTTATTGCGTCTAATGTACCTGCAACTTCACTTACAACTTTTTTTGTAGGTGTATTGAATTTTATCCAACGATAAGAATCTAGTGCAACTTCATCTATAATCTCTTGTGGTATCTGTGATCCTGTAAGTGCATATTTTTCTAACTCATGTATATTTGTTTTCATATTACCTATAATCTCTTTTTGTAGATTTAAGGCTCTTAATAATTTAACTCTCAAACGTTTTGTTGGGTTGCCTGTATTCATAGCACCAGCAGCAGCAACTATATCCTTATATACGTGTTCTGGTAGCTCGCCATGTGCATAACCTATAGTCTCTGCATGAGTCATCCTAAAGGGTGCTTTAGGATCTAAATCTAATAAGTTATCTGCAACCCTTTCAGCTATTGTTATTTCTTGACCATCACCATATAAATTACGGTTAAATCTAGCTTTTATTCTTTGTCGTTTAAAACCTTTGTCACCTGGCATTTTTGCATTAAGAGTTGCTTCTAACTCTGTTGGCATTTTGTTTAAATTACGAAACTCTAATGGGTATCTACTAAGTCTTTGCTTGAACATTCTCCTTTTATACATATTAAATATATTTTTTGTTTGCTCTAATCCAAGTACAGACCTAATACTTGCTAATGTATCTCTAAACATTTCTGCAACTATCTGTGTAACGTATTTAAATGTTCCTCTTGGTGCTAATGTTTCTAACTCCAATACATAATCTTCAAACATTTTTGTCATGTTAACTGCAAAGTATTCGTCAATATTTAAAAACTGATAACTATCACCTACAAATTTAAATTCTTTGTCGTAATACTTAGATGCAAGTCTATTAAAATTTTCTTTTGTAACTTTTACTGGGCTTGTTATTCTACCTGGCTCGTTAAATGCTTCTAAATTTTTTATAACTTGCATTTCTTGAATACTTGTTTTTGCTATAAATGCTTTTTTTGCAGCTTCATGGTCTTGTAAAAACTTGTTTCTAGCTCTAGCAAACTCTCCTGTAAGTTTTCGTAACTGTTTATCTGGTAGGTTTCTACTAAGACTATGCCACAACTCATGTATCAGCACTTCACTTATACGACCTTCTTTAATAGTTGTATTTCTTAGTTTTATAAGAGACTTATTAAAATTATAATTACCTAAAGTTGCTCTACTTAAAGTAGCATCTTGTTCTAATACAATATCGTCGAACGCTTCTCTACCAATAAAATTAAGAAAATCTCTTATTTCATCTATTTCTTCTAAACCTATAACCTTATCTCTAGCTAAATTATTAAGATATCTTTCTGTACGTTCTATACCTCTATAAATACGTAATCCTTCTATTCGTTCTGATACTCTTGTAAATGCCTGTTCTTTACTTTGTTTGAATGTAAGCAAAGGTTGTTGTCTCAATAAATCATCTAAACGCTGATTATTAAGTGTACCTTCGCTAAGTTCTTGAAATATTTTTTGTGTAAAATATTCCATTGAATCAGCATCAGGTTCAAAATCTAATGCACCTTCAGCATATACAAGATCACCTCTTACGATTAAATCTTCTACTCTTCTTGCAACTCTATCTAGTTCTGTAATTTCATCTGCGATTTCTTTTGGCACAAAACCAGCAGTTTCAGTAACATTTGCATTATTAAGAATATCTATTTGTTTTTTAAAAAATTCTAAACGTTTCGGATTTGCTTTTATATCTTTTAGTAGTTGTATAGTTCTACTTCTTATCTGCTCCTTACTTAAAATAGTAGGTGGCATAAATTCATCCATAGTTCTTCTTATAACTTGACTACCTTGATCTGCCAAAAATAAAGCACCATTAGCTGTTGCTCTTGCACCATAACCAATAGGTTCTAATACAAGTTTTTGTGCAACTTTAGAACCTCCATAACCTAAAACTTCACCAAATACACCACCTGCTAAAAACTGTCTAAGTTTTGCTAAACCTAAATCTTCTGTTCTTGTTTCGTCAGCAGCTAATACATCAAATAATGGTTTTGCAAAATCTAGATATGGTGTATCTATATCTATAAGAAAATTAAAAAAGTTTTCGTCATAAGCATCTATAGCTATAGTCTCTGCAATACTACCTGCTACAAAAGATCTAAAGGCAGGGTTAGCAAGTCCTAGACCATTTACACCTTTTAACATTTTCCAACCGCTAAGAACCTTTCCTGTCTTGCTCAAACCTGCGTATGGAAGTAAAAACCCTGCTAAGAATTTTGTAGTTTGATAAGCAAAATCATCTTTGTCATCTTCAAGTTCTAATCCTAAATCTTGTAGTGCATATAAATTATTTGGTGTCCTTTCTCCACCTATATATCGACCTATTTTATATAGCTCATTTGGTATGTTTGTTACACCTGCTATTGTTGCTCTTGCATATTTGTTTTCTCCTAATACTGCAAACTTTCTATCTGTAGCTGCATGATCTATACTTCCATCTTCTTTTCTTACAGCAAATTTATTTCTCTCTTCTTGTGTTAACTGGAAACGTAAATTACTAGGAAAGGTTTTTTCTAATACAGATAATGGTCGTATGTTTTGCTCAAACTCTGCAAATAAATCTTTTTGATTAAATTCACCTCTTATAATATCTGACTCGTTGTTTCTTACAACAGACCTACCTATCTGTGGATTTGTATAGTTGTTGTTTTTGTAATCTAAAAATGCGTCTTTATCAAAACCTTCTTCCGTATCATTTTCATAACCTATAGTCCTACCTCTTCTGTTTTTTATAGCTTTACCTTTTGGATCTGTACCTTCTATTTGTAAACTATTGAGTTCTATATTTTGCTTATTATCCTCTGTTAACTGTTCAATAGGAGCTATATTAGATTCTGCTGAATCTGTTTCATCAATATTAGGATTAAAGTTTGGGTTTGAGTTTGTCATTAGCCAGGTGGTGTACGGTCAGGGATAAATGCTTTGTATGAATTGTTTTTATATGCACTCCACGCTTCTAATCCATTTTCTCCTCCCCCACGTTCATCATATAATGCTTTAGCTGCCATAACATTAACAATAGGATCATATAATTCTTCTATAGAACTAATACCAAATAATTTTAACCTTTGCTCTTTAAATCTATCTTCCATGTTGATTTGAAATAATCCTATAGAAAATTCATTTTCTTTATTAGGATCAAGACCAGACTTAACTGTATCTATTGTGGCATCACCTCTAGATTCTGCCATAGCTACTGCTGCTAATATTCTTGCTTCTCTAGGACTAAACCCTACTTCTAATAACATTTCTTGTATTTTATTCTGTGGGATTTTTGTTACATCAACGTCTTTTATCATTTTTGTCAATCTTTGTTTAAGATTATTTTTTTCAGTAGGACTCATAGCAATTAATGATCCTTCTTTACCTCCTAAGTTTGTAGTTACATCACTACGTATTTCTGACCTGTTTTGTATGTCATTTAAATCAAATCCAGGTGCAGTTTCTACTTCGCTAGGTATATCTGTTTGTACATTGTTAGTTTCTAACGGTGTTTCTATTTGATAAATTTCACCTGACATTACATTTTCATAAAATGTCTTGCCATCTTTTTGTATTGGTTTTATAAGTTTTTGTTGTTGTAATCTTTGAAATACTGTTGGAGATATGTTTTTAACATATCCAGTATTGTCAACAGGATCTTGCTCAAATACGTTTTTATTGTTTTCTATTAATGGTTTATTACCTGTACTTGTTTTCATATCCACAGGCTCACTTGACACATATACATTACCGTCATCATCTACATAACTACCAGCACTAAATTTAACAGATCCATCTTCTATTAATTTTTCTAATACTTTGCGTGACACCTTATTAGCGTTATTAGTATCTGTTAATTCTACTTCTGCATTTAAATTTTCTTCTTCTTCTACATTCTTACCTTTATTAACGGTTTCATTTATTTCAGTATTGTCGTTTTCTATCTCTGTAGTTTGATTATCGTCAAATGTGCCATCTACATTATTATTTGATCTTGGTTGATTATCAAATACTGCTCTACCTTCTTTTTGACTTGCTTCTGGATTAAATGTAAGACCTTTTTGTGCTGCAATATTAGCTGTATTTTGATCTCTAATAGTATTAGATCCTACTCCTATAAACTGTGGGATTCTTGTTTGTTCATCTTCTTTTCCTGGTAAAATAACGCTTTCTATACCTTGCTTATCTGTTCTAGCAAAAGACGCATTTGGAATAGGTATTTTAGTAACGTCATACATATATACAAAACCAGGTATTTTTTGTGCTTCTGTATATAAAAGATTACCTGTTGCTACTTGTGCAGACAATATAATATTTTGTTTAAAAGTATCAAAATCAATTGAATTATGTCCATAAAAATATAATCCAGCATCATCTTTTTGTATTTGCAAACGACTAAAATAATATTGTCTAATTAATTTATCTGTTTGTATTGTGAATTGATTTATCTTTTTTTGTTCAAAATTAGAACCGAATTGACCTAGACCTAAAATACCAAAATAAGGATTAGTAATTTTATATATATCTGTTCTTGTATCGTTTATACGATCTGCAATAGTTTTATGTTTCGCTATATCTTCTCGTACATTATCTATCATTTCATAGGCTTTATCGTCTAACGTAGGGTGATTTGCCTGTATCTGTGCTAATAAATTATATAAAATACCTGTATCTTGTGATCCATATCCATAACTCATATAATTTTTAAGTTTTTCTAAATCTGTTTTTAATTCACTATTATCTGCATAACCTCTTTCGTTTACCTTATCACTAATATTTCTATATTTTGTTTGTAATCTCATAAATTCTTGTTGTACTTCTTCTCTTGACCTTGTAGAAATAATAGTCTTACCGTCTACTTCTTCAGTCTTATACCATATGTTTTCCATGTCTTTATCAAATTCAATATTTAAGAATGTATTACCTAACTTCTGTCTGCCTTCTATTCTTTTTCTAGCGTTATCGTCAAAATTATACTCAAACTTTGCATACTCTTCTTTAAATTCTGGATGATTTACTAACGTACCGCCATCATTGCCATATCTTATAAGACTTGCCATAACAACAGGAAAGTTTCTTGCTACTTGTTGGTCTGCTGGATTAGGACTACTTGCTAATAATTTTGCATTATTAATAATAGATTTAGATATAACGTTAAATGTTGTTTTTGCATTACTGCCTGTAAGACCTAAATTTCTAAGTCCTGTTGCATAATCTTCTACTATTTTTAGTGCCTCTGCATATGCTTTACGGTTGGGATCTACATCAAACTCAAAAGTACCATCTTCTATTTGTTGTAGCTCTGTTGGTGTGTATGGTTGTATGTCTCTATATTTAGAATATGTAGCTGCAAATGCTGTAACAACTTGCGTTGACTGTGTTTGTATTTGTGTAATTTTATATTTTCTATGTTCTTTTATATGATGATTAGCGTTATTAAAAACGTGTTCTTGCATTTTTGGATAAAAATGCTTGTTAAGAAAAGCTGGTCTTACATCAGATAATTTATCTGTATGTTTTTTTACTATGCCATCCCTCCATGCCTGGACTACAGGATCGTTAGGTGCAAAAGCATTTATAGGTTTTTCTTTTGTTTCTCCTGTTTCTTCATCTACATATGGCAAAAGTGTATTTGTATAACCATTATCTAGTGCATTTTTTAATGACTGTTGACCTAATTGTGCTTTTGTTCTTTCATATTGTCCTTGTATAAACATACTTCCACCAATCAAATTATTAGCAGCTATATCACCATTTTTCTTTCTGTAATTATCTACAACGTTTAAAAACCCACCACTATCTACAGTTTCTTCTATTGCCATCCTTTGTCCTTCTGCCTGATCTTCTGCAATTCTTTCTTTTATATTTTGCTCTATTAATTTATTTAATCCTGGATTAATTGTTGATAATGCACTAGCAAGTTGACCTATAGCATCTTGTGTATTTACAGGAGCAACTCTACTTTGTTGTACAAAAGTATCTCTAGGTCTTGTTGCAGATTTAAATTCTGTTCCTATGTAAGAGTCTGTCATGCTAATGCCTTAAGGGTTGTGTAATCTTGTAAACCTTGATTTGCTGTTTGTGCAATAGTATCTAGTAGTGTAGGTGCTTTTTGTGCGTTCATATACGCTTGATTTTGCAAATCTATTTGTTGGTTTCTTCTACTATCTCTTTTAGCTTCAAATGCTTGTACATCCCTAGAATATTGTCTTACTTGTGTGTCCATAGTTTGTGTTATAGCTTCTCTAAGATTAGCAGCTTGGTTTTCTGCATCTTGTAATAATAAATCTATTGTAAGACCTGACCTTTCTGTTGCTCTTATTGCTGCTCTAGCCCTCATACCTTTTATAGTAGCTGTTAATTTTTGTTGTGCTGCACTAGCTCTTTCTTCTTTTAATCTAGATGCTGTGGCTTCTACTTCTCTAGAAAATGCAAGGTCAGCAGCCTCCGCACTTCTCCTTGCAGCTTCGTATGCGTATCGTGCTTGTTGATTTGCTATTCTTCTTTGATTTATACCACTAAATAATTGTGTACCAAAATTTAATGCTTGTCTTGCCATAAAAGGTTTTGCAGCAGAACCTAAACCTAAAAAGCTACTACTTACTAATGGTGCAGATAAACCAGCGGCAAAAGGTATAGCAGGTGCAGCAGCAGCAAAGGCAACAGGGCTAAATATTGAAGTTGCAGCAGGTAAAGTTATGGCAGGTGCAGCTACTAAAGGTGCAGCAGTAAAAGCGGAACTAAATGCAGCAGCAGATCCAAGACTTGCAGCAGTACCAGCACCAGCAGCACCAGCAACGGCAGGAGCAGCAAAAACACACATTATACTATCCTCATAAATTCATAAAAAGGTTGTTTTTGATAACCAAACTCTTTATGTAAATTTATAAAATTAAAATTCATAGATCTCAACCACTTAATAGCATTTGTATTTTCTTTATACACATAATTATATAAATAATCGTGGGTTTTTAATAAACTATCAACCCATTCCTTACCTTTTCTAATAAGTTGTATTCTATATTTTTTTGTTGCATATAATTCGTCTGTAGCAACAAACCATATACATTTATTATCTGCTACACCACATAATCCCATAGGTTGATTATTGTCACCTGCAACTGTCATAGTAATATTGCTACATAAATAACTATAAGCTACTGCATCTTCTGGACTTTGACCACTCTGATAAAATGCTTCTATTTTGTCTATAACTCTCATGTTTTTTATAACATAATCTAAATCTTTGTTATTAGACTTTCTTAAATAACCCATTATATCCTTCTACTCCTTACGTGAAACTGTGCTTCGTATTCTGCACTAGCTAACTGTGTAGGTAAAAACGTGTCATTTTTAACGTCTATAGTAACCCTATCTGCTCTACTCATAACAGGAAATTTAAATGTACCTGTTTCTAAATTTATCTGGCCTATAGCACTAGAAGCTGCTCCTAAAAATCTACCAGTAAATTTATGAATACTTGTGTCTCTATTTTGTGGTGTAACTTCTACTTTAAAAAATCCAGTATCTTCAAACTTAAGATAAAAATTACGTAGTTGTAATCGACCACTAATTATTTCACCTTGATTACTACCTCCACTACTTTGTGTAAGTCTTTGCGTACTAAATCTATAGTGCATTTCGTATGGCTCACCAATTATAAATTTACTATTTCTATAATCACCACTTATTGTAATTGTAGAAGTAGATCCGTCTGTAGCATTAGCGGTCAATAAAACTTGTCCAGGTTTTAGATTTTTTGTATTGCCTTGTGTATCTACAAATGTGCTAGTTTCTCCTGTATCTAGATACCTACCTACTACAGTCATTTTTGCTCTTAATCTGTATGGAACTGTAAATGTAGAAACATCTGTACTTGAGTTATATGAAACACTTACACCAGTAGTAGCTTCTGTAACCTTATGATCTAAATGATATTCAAAATCTGCATATGTTTCTCTAAAATTTGCTTCAAATGGTATTTTTTCTAAAGTAACTTTATTAGCTTCTTCAAAAACAATAAACATATCTGTACCTATAAAATCAATATTTTTTATGCTTCTACTTACATTAAATGTATATGTTGACCAAGAGTTTAATATTTTTCTATTGTTATCTCCTATCAACCATCTATTTACATATAACTTATTAGGATTATCAGAACCAAGTAATACTAAAACATCTTCATTAGTAGATACTGCAAACTTAAAAATATTTACTGGTATAAGTCTTGGTACGTGTATAGTTATGTTTGCTGCATCTTTTATAGCTGCATTTTCTTGTGTTATATATTCTCTAACACCTGCAAACTGCCCTTTATCTGTTAAATAATATATAGAACTACCAGAACCTACAGGTGCAACAAGATCACTACTTTCAAACTCTGTTGCAACTATAACGTTAGCTGTTTTTGGTGTTAATGTATCTGATGAAGTAGCTAGTACAAATTGTGTTTGATCTGAAAACAAAATTAACTGTTCACCCATAGTTACTGCATTTTTTAATATTGCAACTTTTGTATGTGATGCAGCTACGTCAATAGGATCTGAATCTACAACAGTTAAAACTGTTTCTGGAAAAAAGTTAAAAAACTCACTTACTCTTGATAAAACAACATTGTCATCTGCAAGAAAACCTAATCTATTTCTAAAGAAAAATACATTATTTATATTTGTACCTATAAAAGAAGAATTAGGTGCTGACTCTAAATCACCTACAGTTCTTTCACCCCATTTAGGTAACGTATAAGAAGTTGTAACACCATCTACAGTTACGTTATAACTATCTCCATCTACTCTTGCAAATCTAAAATTACCATCTGCCTGACGTATTAAAACATGTGGCATTGTGTCATAGTTATATTTAAAAGTTATGCCAGCCTCTACTGTTTCTTCCCATTGACCTTCTTCTAATGCACCACCGTTATTCGTAACAAACTTAACGTAATAATTATCAAAATTAGTTGATTCATCACCTTTAACTTCTACTACCATGCCATTTGGCGATACTGTAGGTAAATCTGTAAATCTTTGTACTGAATTTTTAACAACCGTAAGGTGTGAATTACCTTGCGTATCAGTACCATCTATAGAAAAATTGCTGCCATCATTTTTTTTGATATGTAATACAGCACCGTTTTGTGCAATAGTAAATCCTGATAATCCTGATAATCCGTTTTTTAACGCTGTAGCAACTGTTGTTGTGCTTAATGTACTATCGCTTGACGTATCTTTTGTTGCTGTAG
>MDTA01120809.1_pt1 | contig 13091 bp, 15 predicted proteins | sample 811151 | NCBI WGS metagenome assembly MDTA01 (sample SAMN05326648, study PRJNA326480) | marine metagenome | isolation source: seawater | place: Indian Ocean: South | collected 2010 | reverse complement strand
GACTTTGAAGATAAACTTAACCAATCTCTTGCAATTATGCAGACAACTGAAGAACAACAGTTGGCTATGGCAAGAGCTTCTCGTCAAGTTGCAATAGAATCTCGTATATCAGCAAGTGAATCAGCAGAAGCATTTTTCTTCCTAGCGTCAGCAGGTTTAGACGCTGAACAATCTATATCTGCACTTCCACAAGTTACCAAGTTTGCTCAAGCAGGTATGTTTGATATGGCACTTGCTACTGACTTGGCTACTGACTCTCAATCTGCATTAGGTCTTACAGTTGCAGACGCAGAACAAAACTTAACAAACCTTACAAGAGTTACCGATGTCTTAGTAAAAGCTAACACATTAGCAAACGCTTCTGTGCAACAGTTTGCAGAAGCACTCACAACAAAGTCAGGCTCAGCATTAAAGGTTACAAACAAATCTATTGAAGAAGGTGTTGCAGTTCTCTCAGCTTTTGCAGACAGGGGTGTTAAAGGTGCTGAAGCAGGAGAGAAACTTAATCAATTACTTCGAGATACAACAAGAGCAGTAGGTAAGAACTCTGAAGTTTTCAAACAATACAATATTGATATTGTTGACAGTAACGGAAACCTTAAAAACTTAGCAGATGTTATTGATGAACTAGACGGTGGTATGGCAGGTTTGTCCGACCAACAAAAAGCAGTTTTATTAGACCAATTAGGACTAAATCGTGGTGTTGCAGACGCAGTAAAGATATTGTCAGGTGCAGGAGACCAAATAAGAGAATACGAACAAGCCTTAAAAGGTGCAGGTGGCACTACTCAAGAAGTTGCAGATAATCAAGTTTTATCATTACAAGGACAGATAGATATTCTTAGCTCAAAGTTTTCGGAGATTGGTTTATTAATAGTTGATAAATTATCTCCTGCTCTTGAATCTACTATTGGATTCTTTGATAAATTAGCTACATCAATTATAAATGTTCTTGACCCACAATCAGACTTTAACAAAAGACTTGAAGAAGGTAAAAGGATTGCTGAAGCTAATGGATTTATAGTTTCAAAACAAGAGAGTATTTATGACAAATATAGCTATGCAGTTTTTAACGCTGAGAGAGAACAAGAAAACTTAATAAAATCACATAAAGAATTATCTGACGGTATGAGAATGCAAGAACTTATACAAAAAGATTTAATTAATAACACTCACGAATTAGATAGAGAAACAAGTAGTTATAACGATACCAAAAAAGAAACTATAGAACTTACTGAAGAAGAAATAGAAGCAGAAAAGCAACTTGCTAAGGATAGGGCAACATCAGGTCTCAACGCATTACAAAAACTTAATGACGCTTACCAAAGCCTTAGAGACATAGAACAAAACAGGTTAGACCTAGCTGATAAGGAAGCGGAAGCACTTACAAAACTTAATAAAGCTAATGCTAATTTAGAAAAAGCTAATAAAAAAGTTACAAAAGCAAAAGAAGATTTTGAAAAAGTTGCAGGTCTTGGGGCAAAAGTTACTAATGAAGAAGCCCTAGCAATAGCTAGACAAAAAGAAGAAATAAGAAAACTTGAAGAAGCTGAAGATAAATCTGAAATACAAAAACTCCAACTAGCAGTAGCAAGAGAAAAATTAATTAAACTTGAAGAACAATCTATAGCAATCTCAAGAGAAGAAGAACAAGCACTTAGAAGCATAGAACAAGCAGAAGCAGATGTTGTTACACAGACAGAAAGATTACAAGAAGCTCAAAAAAACTATCAAAAAGCACAAGAAGATTTAGCTAAAGCAACTGCCGACTCAACAGAAAACATTTTAGAACAGGCTATTGCAAAGCAACAACTTGATGAAGCATTAGCAGATTTAACAAGTGCTAATACTTTTGCAGAAGGAATAGCTGAGATAGTAAGACTCGTTGGTGGAGACATAGATACTTTAACAAAAAAATTTCAACCATTAATTAATTTAGGACAAAGAGTTATTGGTACACAAGATTTACCTGCTACAGAAAATAGAATAATTGATGACTTACAAGATATTGCAGATGAATCACAACCACCTACGAGACAAACTAAAGGTCGTAAGTTTGGAATAATAGGAGAAGCTGAACAACAATTTGTGTCTAATTTTGCAGAGAGTTCAGGTGGTAGAGTTGGAACAGGTGCAGGTGGAACTGTAATTACAGTTAATACAGGTAACTTACTTGGTACAGAAGAAACAGTACAATTAGCAGTTGCAGAAGCTCTTAGACAAGCTCAGCGTAAAGGTATAACAGTAGTTACATAATGAGTGCAAACTTTGATTCCAATGTATCGTTAACACTTGAAGTAGGTTTTGATTCAGAGCCATTTGATGAAACACAATCTTTTACAGATATAACTTCTTACCTTAGAGCATTTACAACAAGGCGTGGTAGAGCTAATGAGCTTGGAGAGTTTGTTTCAGGAACAATGAGCTTTTCAGTATCAAACGCAGACAATAGATTTAATCCTAATAATACTTCTAGTCCTTATTATGATTCTGCTAACGCAATAACAAAGATACAACCACTTAAAAGAGTTAGAATGTCTGCTACTTATGATTCGACTACTTACAGAATCTTTGAAGGTTTTTTACAATCTGTACCTGTAAAGTTTATATCAGAAGGTGCTGACTCTATTGTTACTTTTACCTGTGTTGACGCATTTAAGATATTTCAATCAGCACAATTAGACGGTGTAGGTTGGAGATTAGGTCTAGCAGGTTTTTCTGAACTTGGCACATCTACAAGACTATCTTATGTAGATGAGCAAGAACTAACATCTGCAAGAATAACTAGGATATTAAACGCTATTGGATTCCCTAGTAATCGTAGAGATATTCTCACAGGTACAAAACAAGTAATATCACAATCAATAACTACAAATGTTTTAACAGGTTTAAGAGATTGTGAAACTGCTGAAAATGGACAGTTTTTTATTGCAAAGGACGGTAAGGCTACATTTAGAAATAGAGATTATAAATTATCAAATACCAAAGCCCTTAATGTTCAAGGTATATTTAGTAATGACGGAAGTAATTTACCTTATACAAATGTATCAACTTCTTTTGATGACAATGAAATAATAAATGTTTATGAATGGCAGAGAAGCGGTGGCACAGTTCAATATAAAGCTGACGCTGATTCTGTACTGAGATATAGAGCTAAAGAATCTAATAAAACTACTATTAATGTTTCAGACGGAGATGTTTTGTCTATAATTGAACAGAAGTTAGCAGAGACATCTTTGCCTATTGTTAGAATTGATGAACTAACTTGCAATCCAAGAGAAAACACATCTCTTTGGGAACAAGTTTTAGGTAGAGAGTTTGGAGACAGAATATCTGTTAAGATAGTCAATGTGGACGGCAGTAGCTTTACTGATGAGTTATGGATTGAATCTATATCTCACAATGTAAATGCTTCCAACCAAAGTTGGTCTTGGACGGCAACATTAAGCCCTGCGGGAAGCTCGGCTTGGATATTAGGTCAAGCTAAACTTGGAGAAGGAACAAGATTTGTATATGCTTAGTAAAAAGGAGATTTTATAAATGGCAGGATTTAAAGTATGGACTACAGGAGACTTGGTTAATGCTTCTGATTTTAACAATTATTTACAAGAACAGGTTATAGGTAGGTTTGATTCATCGACTACTAGAGATTCACAAATTAGTTCTCCTGAAGAAGGTATGTTTGCTTTTCTTAAAGACACAAACACTTTAACTTTTTATAATGGCTCAGCTTGGGCAAGTTTTATTGGAGAAGGAGACATAACAGGAGTAACAATCACGACTTCTGCTACTTCAGGTTTATCAGGTGGTGCGTCAGCTACTTCAGGTGCTTTTTCAAGTACATTAACTGTTGACCCAAGCCAACTTACAGACGGTACAGGTATTACTGTTGATACTGCAAATGATTTGCTAATATTAGAAGATGCAACAGATAATACAGTTAAAAAAGTAAATCCAAATCAAATAGCTAGTGGCGGTGGTACTGCTTTTAGCGAATTTTTACTTATAGGTGCATAAAGAAAGGAATATTTAATGGCAAATGCTTATAAAATATTAGGACAAGTAGGAGACGGTAGTGCAAATGATGTTACCCTTTATACAGTTCCTTCATCAACTGAGACAATAATTTCTTCTATTATAATCTGTAATAGGGAAAACTCTGCAAACACTTTTAGGCTTGGAATTAAAGCTAATGGTGGCTCAATAGCAGATGAAGATTACATAGCTTTTGATTCTAATATACAAGCTAATGATACTATTACTTTAACTTTAGGTATTACATTAGACGCTTCAGATGTGATATGCGTTGGTGCTAGTGATAATAATGTAACATTTAGTGTTTATGGTACAGAAATTACATAGACAATGGCTATTACAAGTATTATCAATTCAGGTTTAACAGGTAGTAAATCTAAAGACTTAAACTCTTTTGCCTCGCCTAAAAAAATTGAATATATTGTTCAAGCAGGTGGCGGGGGCGGGTCATCTAATGGGGCTCGCGGTGCAGGGGGCGGTGGAGCAGGCGGTTATCGGTCATCGGTGCGTGGCGAAAGGTCAGGTGGCTCTGATAATGGTGCTTCAGGGTCTGCAAGTGGAACTGTTGAATCACAATTTGAATTTGAAAAAGCAACAAGCTATACCGTAACAGTTGGTGGTGGTGGTGCTTATGCTAGTCAAGGCTCTAATGGTAGCAACTCTGTTTTTGCAACAATCAGTTCAGACGGTGGTGGTCTTGGTGGTAATGTTAGCTCAAGTTATCCAAGAGGCAATAGTGGGGGTTGCTCTGGCGGTGGTGGACACGGACAAGCTGAAGTAGGCTCTACAAGTAATTCAATGGGATTTCGTGGTGGAGCAGGAGTTGACGCTAACCCATTTTTCTCAGGCGGTGGCGGTGGCGGTGTTGGTGGCGAAGGCGGAGACGCAATCAACGGCTCAGACAGTTCATCAAGACACGCAGGAGACGGTGGGGTTGGTATTACATCATCAATCACAGGCTCAGCAGTAGGTCGTGGTGGCGGTGGAGCAGGAGCAGGAGTGAATACAGGACACCAAGCAGGCTCAACACAAGACGGGGGCGGTGGCACAGTTAATACAGGGGGCGGTGGCTCAGGTAACTCATCAGCAGGTGGCTCAGGTATAGTGATACTTAAATATCCAAACATTTACACCATAAGTGTTGGTGCAGGTTTAACAAGTGGTGGCGAACAATCCACAGAAGGTGGAGCATATAAATATATAGAATTTACCGCAGGTACAGGAACAGTAACTTTTTCATAAGGAGATATATGGGTCATTACGCATTTATAGACGAAAACAACATTGTAACAGAAGTTATAACAGGAATTGATGAAGATAATACAGATACATTACCTGAAGGTTTTGACAGTTGGGAAGATTGGTATTTGACACAAAGACCTGAAGCTACAAGTTGTAAAAGAACATCATATAATACAGTTGAAGGTGTACATATTCTTGGTGGAACTCCTTTTAGGGGAACTTATGCAGGTATTGGTTTCTCTTATGATTCAGAAAACGATGTTTTTATACCACCACAACCATATCCAAGTTGGTCTTTAGATGATAACTTTGTATGGCAAGCACCATTGGATAAACCAAGCGATTTCGATACAGTATTTTATTTTTGGAATGAAAATGCTTATCAATCAGATAACACAACAGGTTGGGAACAAGGATAATGCCTAGACGCAGATTTCGTAAAGAACAACACGAATGGACTTACGAAGTTACTTACAATGGGAAGGTAAAGAGATATGAAACTTGATTTATTAAGAACACAATTTGGTAAAGACGCTACTAATGGAATGCTATTTATTGACGGTGTGTTTGAATGCTACACCTTAGAAGATGAAGTAAGAGAAGAAAAAGTATATGGGGAAACTGCAATTCCTGAAGGAACTTATGATATAAAGTTTCGTACAGAAGGGAATTTTACAAAGAAGTACAAAGCTAGATACGGAGACCAACACTATGGTATGTTATGGCTACAAGATGTTAAGAATGATAAAATGTCCTTCGAGTACATCTATCTACATAGTGGGAATAATGACGACCACTCACTCGGTTGCATTTTGACAGGCTCAACTCAACAAGACCTTGACTTAGGTAAAGACGGTATGATTGGCAGGTCGAGAGACGCATACAAAAGAATGTATGATAAAGTTGCTAAACAAATACTTGCAGGGAAAAAAGTTACAATAACAGTTAGTAGTATTGACTTTGATAAAGTTATATCAAACGATTCTCCACCTGATATGATACACCCTGACTTTATCAAAGAAGATATATCTGAGATTAAGGGAATGATGAGACAACTTATTGCTAAACTAGAAGGCAGAAACATACTCTAACCGAAGGATAACTTGCATTTAATATGTCATTTATGCAACCAACCCACCAAACTTTATAAAGTTGGATATAAGTGTGTTAATAAAAAATGCACATTGTATGGTAAGGTATTACTTAGCAACCCACAAATAAAGGAAGAAGAATAGTGAAAAATAAAGAATATTGGAAATTTATTTTATCTAAGGCTTTTAGAACAGGGTTGCAATCAGCAATCTCTTTGTATCTAGCAAACTCATCAGGAATAATTGACGCAAATATGATTGAATTAATTGGTGTTGCGTTTTTGAGTTCAGGATTAGCAGTTGTACAAAACGGCTTAGAACAATATAAACCAAAGCAGACATTCGATAATAAATAAAAGGTGTTCAACCTAAAGAAGTTACTTTGTATTGCTTCTGTGTGCCTAATTGCAGTTCCAATACCTGCATTGGCTGAAGATGTACCTTACGAAGTTACAGTAAATGAAGGCTTTGAAGATAGTACATACGAATCAGGTTTAACTATTAGTGGTGGTAATACTGATGTATTTATTTATTGTAATGAACAAGATAGATATGGGACTACAGGTTGTTCATTAGCAATATCAGGTGGTACTTATGTCTTTGGGTTTTCAGAAGATGTCTATGAAGTAGGGTTTATTGTAGGTGCAGTAAATAATTCTTATGATGTTAAGTATTATTATTCAGATAATACAGATGAAACTATACAAAAATCAGGTCAGAGTAACGCAGACTTTTCTACTATGTACGATAGCTTTTATAAATCATTTACTGATTACAACAATGATGAAGCTAACACAGATAAGTATATTACTAAGTTTGAAGTAACTTTATCTGACTTATCTGTTTTAGATACACTTTATTGGCAGTATCAAGACATTCCTGTTACTACTACAACAACATCATCAACTACAACAACTACTGTTCCACCTACAACTACAACATCAACTACAACAACTACAACCACAACAACTACTACTACAACTACGCTTCCACCACCACCACCTACAACTACGACCACTCTTGCACCTGTAATTGTCGAGATTAATGGAAAAGAAGTTGAATACACCCAAGAAGAACTTAATGACGGAACTATTGATAGAGATATAGAGAGACAAGCTAATGAAGATGAGTGGGGTTGCTATGTTACAGATATTGCATTAGAGCGTGGAGATTGTCCTGCTTATAATGATTTCTTAAAACAAGAAGAAGAAAAAGAAGAAGTTATTATAGAAATTGAAGATGAAGAAATCACAGATACCAAAACAGAGCTTCCTGATGATGATATTGTGGTACTTGAAGTGGAGTCTGATGATGAAATTAAAGATATTGAAGATGAAGTTGTCGAAGAAGAAATTAAAATTGATGTTAAAGAACTTGAAGAAGAATTTAAGTTTGATGAAGAAGAAATTGTTATTGAGATTCCTGAAGAAATAATAATTATTATTGAAGAAGATGTAGAAGAAGAAGTTATAGAAGATGAGTTGGACGAAGAAATACTTACAGATGACACCGAATCAGAAGCAGAAATTCAAGAAGAAGATGAACTTGTTATTGAAGAAGAAGTAATCGAAGAAGTAGAATTAACTGAAGAAGAAATACAGGAAGAAGTAAAAGAAGTTGAAGAAAAGATTGAAGCTATACAAGAGACTAATGTTGAAGAACTTGAAACAGAAGAAGTTGTGGAAATCATTGAAGAAGTTAATGACGCAGGATTGGAAAATCTTACAGAAGTTAGCGAAGATGTACTTGAAGTTGTAGCAGAAGTAGTAGAACAATCTATAGAAAAAGCTGACGAGCTTACAGAAGAACAACAAGAAGTCGTAGCTGAAGTGCTTGGCTTTACAGAAACAGATGATGTACAAGTTATTGCTGAAGCAGTTAAGACAGATAAGACAGTTGCTAAAGCAGTAGAAGAATATGTAGAGAGAGTTGTTGCCAACGCTGATGTAGAAGATTACAACTTAGCAGATGTTACAACAGAAATAACATTCGAGTCTTTAGCTCAGGGAGACTTTAGTGTTATTATTGATGTTGATTTAGACGCAATAAATTTAGCAAACATTACTGATGATATGAGTTCTCAGCAAAAAGAGAAGGCACAAGAAGTAATAGTGCCAACAGTTATGGTAAGGATTTTATCATTAGCAGTAAGGAGATTTAATTGATAAATAAATTGTGGTCTTGGTTAGTTGAAGCAGTTAAAGAAACTCTTAATCTCGCTTGGACATTAGTGGGAATGATTATTGCCATATTGACTTTGAGTGGTGCTTCGAGAACGATAACATTTTATGCAACAATAATTACATTGGCAATATGGTTAATTACAATAAGGTTTAGAAAATAATGTGTATGGTAACTAAAAAAGATGACGGCTCTTTTGTGCAAATATGTAACTGCAAACACGGAAGCGTTTATTGTAAGGAGAACTAATGGCAGATAGTGGTATGACAAACAAAGAGATGTTAATGCTTGTTTTAGAAGGACAAGATAAGATAAATTCTCGCATTGATGAACTACACGAGAAGGTAAATACAAAGATTTCTAGGTCAGAGTTAATGGCTACTGCTACCTTTATTGTCATACTTATTGGTGGAATTATCCAATATTCTATGTAAATTAGCCATTTAGAGCCGTTTTAAGACATAGTTTAATCATTTAATACAAAAGACCCTAGAAGCTATTGCTAGTATCTAAGGTCTTTTTTTTATTTATAAATCACAGATTCGTCAATTTATGATTTATAATACTTATTGTGAATAAAGTAAAGAACACAAGTTGTATGTTCTGTGGAAAACATCTTACCACGATTCGTGGTGCTTTGTTTTGCAACGACATAAATTGTTTGAATTTTAAATTAATACAAACAAAACTTGAAGATATAAAAACTTAACAAAGGAGATTTATGCCTTCATTGATTATTGAAGGTGTGATTGCTTGTCTCTTGACTTTGCCACCAACGGCAAATGATATGGACAATTACTTAAATTGCAGGGAACAATATAGAAAAGTAGAAGTTGTACAACAATGGATTCCTATATTGCAAACACACTTTAAACAAGAAGATGTATTACAAGCTAGTCTTATTGTCTTTTGTGAATCATCAGGCAGACCTTTGATACATAATCACAATACCAATGGCACAATGGACGAAGGTTTGTTTATGTTTAATGATGTAACTTGGACTTGGTTGCAAGACAAACTTAACTTTACAGGAGATAGGAAAAACCCAATCCTGAATATTAAGATAGCTTCTTGGCTCTTTTATAATGACGGCAGGGGAAAACATTGGTATAGCTCAGAACATTGTTGGAATTATGATTTTTGATACACCATTACTAGATGACATAGACGAGGAGTTGAATGATAAAGAAGTACAACTTTACAGAACAAGACAAAGTAGGGAAGCTCGGAGAGAAGTTAATACTTAACCATTACAACTCAATTACAGATGAGAGTGGCAATAAGTATCACGCAAGAGCTACAAGAATAGATGAACAACTGCAAGGTGCTGACCTTATGGTGTTCAATCAGAGCCTTAAAACTAATTACATAGAAGTTAAAACAGATACTCAGATAGAAGAAACAAAGAATATAGCTTTGGAATATTTGATTGAGCAGGAGAATGGCAACTTACAGATTGGTTGTCAGATGAAAACCTTTGCTGATTTTATGATGTATTGGAGTTACCCAACTAACTTTGTAAGATATTGGAATCCTACAAAGCTACAACCATACATTGTTACTTGGATAAGAGACAGTAAATACAAAACAGTAAAAGTAATTAATGAGAATCAACAAGGAGACAAATGGTTTGCTCATTGTTTGCTTGTACCGACTTATGAATTTGATAAACTAAAACAAGTAAATAGTTTTTTAGTAAGCCTAAATGTACTGCAAGGAGTTTTGAATGAAGCTGATTAATGGCGATTGCTTAGAAGTCTTAAAAAAATTTAATAGTGAAATTATCGACATTACAATTACAAGCCCACCTTACAATTTAGGAAACAAACATCATACAGGTAGTAACTATCATCAAGCGTATGACGATAATTTACCTGAAAAAGAATATCAGGAACAACAAATAAATGTTCTTAATGAGATAAATAGAGTTACAAAAGAAACAGGTAGTTTATTTTACAATCATAAAAACAGAATTAAAAATGGTGTACAAATAACACCTTATGAATGGCTTTTGAAAACGAATTGGATAATTAAGCAAGAATTAGTTTGGTTTAACAGAAGTCAAAACTTTGATAAAATTAGATTCTATCCAATGACAGAGAGAGTATATTGGCTAGTCAAAAGTCCAAAAACAAAACTTTACAATGCAATAAATCATCACGACTTATTTGATAGTAAAGATTGGAAACCTGTTGGCACAAAAGGTAACCATACAAGAGCTTATCCTGAGAAACTTGTTGAAGATATATTAATGTGTTTTGAAGATAGTAAGATTGTTTTAGATACTTATATGGGAAGTGGTACAACAGGTGTAGTAGCACAAAGAATGAATAAAGAGTTTATAGGAATAGAATTGAATAAAGATTATTACAATATTGCAAAGGACAGAATTTATGGGCAAGATTGAGTGGCGAGAAGATGAAACCTTTAGCGAATACAAGATGAGAAAACACGAAGGTATGCAAGGTATGGGTCAAAAGACAGTTAAGAAAAGAGAAGGTTGGTCTGACAATCAAAAGCGTGGGCTAACTAATAAGAACAAAGGTAGAAGGAAACAAAACCTAGCAAGGAAGAAACTTAGAATACCTGATACAAAGTTTAGAAGCCAAATGGGTAATGAAGAATCTTGGCAAGGAGAAGTCAGAGTAGAAGTCAAAGCAGGTAAGCAAGTACAAACCTTATGGACTAAATATCAAAAAGCCAAAGAACAATCTGACGCTAATACAAGGATTGGAGATACAAGACCTTTTATGTTTGTTGCTATGCCTGACGGAACTTCTAATGGATTAGTTGTAGTAGAGCTTGATAAGTTAGATGAAGTTGTGTTTGCCTTACTTGAAACTTGGGAACAATAAAAAAAACCCACCTACCGAAGCAGGTGGGTTTAGTTTTAGATATTTAGAATATACCTTTTTTTGCACAGTTAATTTTTACTTTAAGATTATCTAAAGTATTAAGTTCAAATAATCTAGTAGCAACAACTTCTCCACCGATAACAATTCTTGTACTTAATGTATAAAACTTCTTCCAAGTATTAAACCCTTCTTCGTGCTTAACAACTTTGCTATCTGTGTATAAAGACATAAAAACGACTTTGTTAATATCAGTATTGCCAATTTTCTCAACAAAACTAATTCTAATTTCTCTATCTTCAGTTGGTAAATCTTCATTAATGTATTCAACATCATAATTTTTACCGTCATATTTTTGTATTTCTTCTAAAGTATTTTTTACTTTTTTTAGTTCTACTTTTTTCATTGAAATCAACTCCCTTCTTTTTTTTTATGTTTCATTCAATACTTAAATAATAATCTTTGATTATATATATGCAAGTATTTCTTGTAAATTTTATAAAGAATAAACCCAATGTTTATAGGCTTTTAGCTATTCCCAAAAAAAAACTTTGAAAATTTCCCTAGAAATACCCTTAATGACGCACTTGTAATCTATAATTTGAGTAAGCAAAAGACAGGACGCAAATGGCACTTAAAGAATATCTTGAGAACTATAAACCACCACAAATGAAGCGTGGTTATTTCTATGGTACAGAGAAGCGTGAAGCTGAGTGGGAACAAGTTTTACAAGCTCTCGAAGAAGGTTACAAAGACACAACTGCATTAGTTAATTGGTTGGTTGATGAATGTGGTTGGGACGGAGTAACTCCGAAATCTATAACAAATAGAATCAATGAGCAAAAAAAACGAATCCAAAAATCTTAATCAGTTCCTTACTCGCTATGACGATAAGAAACATAATGAAGCTCTAGCAAAAGAAAAGTACCCTACAGGTTGGCAACCACACGCAGAGTATGACCCAAAGACTAACAAAGGTACATTAGTTTCTCGTGGCACAAAAGAACAAGAGCCTGAATTTGCAACACTACTAAGTGAATGGGGATTCGACCCAAAAGAATATGAGATAGTCGGAAACCTACAAGTTAGAACTTGGGATATGAATATGGGAGACGGTAATGTCCAACAGGCTTGGTATTACAAAGCTGACATTAGAAAAAAAGTTCCTGACTTTGATACAGACTTTGCAAAATTATTAAAAGAAATAAAGAGTTACAAAGTAAAAGCACAACCAATACAAAAAGGCAATACTGCTTTTATGTACTATGTTGCAGATTATCAACTAGGTAAGAGAGACGGTAAAGGTAGTGAAGAAATTGTAAGCAAGGTTTTAGATTCACTTGACTCTGCTAATGCAAGATTAAAAGAATTAAAAAAGGCAGGACACAAGATTGATGAAGTTTATATTATTTCTTTAGGAGATATTTTAGAAAACTGTTCACAAGACGGTTGGTATAGCTCAATGATATGGAATCTTGATTTACACCTGCGAGACCAAACTACTGTTGCAAGAAGATTACTGTGGAAGATTGTAAAGAACTTTGCAGACCATAACTATAAAGTAGTTCTATCAGGTGTAACTTCAAATCACGGACAAAATCGTGGTGGCAAAAATAAAATGATAACTGAAGAATTAGATAATCTTGATTTGCAACTTATAGAACAAGTTGGAGATTTAGTTTATGCTTCT
>MDTA01026642.1_pt1 | contig 13092 bp, 15 predicted proteins | sample 811151 | NCBI WGS metagenome assembly MDTA01 (sample SAMN05326648, study PRJNA326480) | marine metagenome | isolation source: seawater | place: Indian Ocean: South | collected 2010 | reverse complement strand
TTTCTGAAAATTTCTTTGAATTTATGTGTATCTTTATTTTTAATTGATTTGACAAATTGATACATAAATCTCTCAGCCGATAAATAAATTACTTTTTTATCAAGTTGCTTTAGCTGGTTACCAATAGCATTTAATATATGTGTTTTGCCTAAACCAACGCCTCCATAAATATAAAGCGGGTTATAATGACCAAGACTTTCAGTTACTCTTTTCGCTGCAGAAAAAGCTAGTTGATTGCTCTCACCCGTCACGAAGGTCTCAAAATTTAATCTTGGATCTATCCGATTAATCCCATAATTAGTATCTTTTAAATCTATTACTTTGGTTCCAGATCCAAAGTCTAAGATATTGGTTGATCTCTTTTCATCAAAAATTTCGTTAATTTCAAATTGTATTCTCGAAACTGAATTATCTAATTTCTGATAATGATCTAAAATTTTATCTGCATAATGAGAAACAATCCAATCTCTTACAAATCTCGTTTTAACGACTAGTATTAAAGATGCAAAATCAATTCCTTTAGCTTCTACATTTTGAATCCAACTTTTATAAACGTCTAATCCATAGCTTTCTTTTAGTTTTTGTTGAACAACTTCCCAATTTTTTTTTATATCCTCATTTATTTGCAAAGCTGATGAATTTTTCATGAAATTATGTTTTAGATAAATCTAATTGCCGAAGCAACAAAAAAAGTAAAAAAAATAATAAATAAAAAATAATCAACTTAAGATTGAGAAATTAGTAAAAATTTTTTTTTCTCAAAATTAAATTATAACTTTAGCTTTAAAATTTTTCTAATTAAAATCCAAGATTGAATTTTAAAACGTTAAGTTGAATTATAATTAAAATATTTAGTATGGGCAAATCTATTTCATCGATGCGAGTTTTTTCGCTGTCCTTGAAATTTTTCTTGAAACTGTCTGCCTTCTAATAGAACCTTTTTTTGAAACTTTCATTAGCCTGGATTGAAAATTATCAAAAAGTTTAGCTGCTTTTGTTTTATCACCACTTTTAATTGCATTTTCCATTTCTGTGATAGCTCTTTTGTATTTACCAAGTCTTTTTCGATTTATTGCAGTTTTTGTTTTGATAACTTTTGATTTTTTCTTAGCTGATGAAGTATTTGCCATTATAGTTGAATGGCACCTTATATAATTTTTTTGATCCTGGTCAATACTATGTTTGACATTTTGAACAGTAAAAAATTGACCGCCCAGAGCGCGTTATACGTCTAATTTTACCGTTACAACTTGTTCTATGGCACTCCTTACCTTTTCTATCATAAACATGAAAATTTTTTTGGTAAGACCCACTCTTCCCTTCTGAGTTGTGATAATTATTTATTGTAGAACCACCCGCTATAATTGCATTTTTAAGTATTTTTTTTATTACTCTTATTAATTTTCTTATATCTTTATCCGTAATTTTATAGCCTTTTTTTTCAGGATGTATCTTGCAAAAATACAGTGTCTCATTCACGTATATGTTGCCTAAACCAGCTACTATGGATTGGTTCATTAATAAATTTTTTATTGAAGATTTTTTGTTAAAGATTTTACTTTTTAAATAGTTAAAACAAAATTTGCTTGATAACGGTTCATATCCGAGTTTAGATAAATGATTGCTAGAAAAAACATTTTTTTTCTGAATTCTTTTAATAAATCCAAATTTTCTAACATCATTATAAATAAGACTAAACTTACCAAATTTAATCTTTAAGTGGTCATGTTTGGTAATTATGTTCGTATTATTATAAAAACTAGTATTAATTTTTCTGCCATTTGTTCTGGTATAGTAAAATCTTCCTGTCATCCCAAGATGAATTAATAGTACATTCGTATCGTTAAAAAATATTAAAATATATTTTGATCGCCTAATAATTTTTTTTATAATTTTACCTTTTAATAAAGTTAATTTTTCTTTATTAATGTTATATCTTAGTTCAGGATTAATAATTGTCACACTACTAACCTTTTTACGTAAAATCTGTTTTGTTAAGCTTCTTTTTGTTATTTCAACTTCTGGAAGTTCTGGCATAAAATTTAATTTTCAATAAACTAAATATCTAACAAATTATGAAAAATATTCACCATCACAAAAATAAAAAATTTGTAAATAATGTTTTTGATAATGTTTATGAAAATTATGATTTAATGAATGATATAATGTCATTTGGCAGTCACAGGCTATGGAAAAAAGAATTTGTCAAAAGTCTGGATTTAAATTTAAATTATAAAGTAGTTGATATGGCTTCTGGTACTGGAGATATTTCTCATTTAATTTTAAAAAAAAATAAATATCAAAAAGTATACCGTATTGAACCAAATTTTAATATGCTTAATCATAATATATCAAAATTTAAAAATTTTAATAATGTTAAACATATTTGTAGTTATGCAGAAAATATTCCATTGGAAACGCAAACTATTGATATTTATTTAATAAGTTTTGGATTACGAAATGTTTCAAAGATAGATGATGTTTTAAGTGAAGCATATAGAATATTGAAAAAGGGTGGTGGTTTTTTTTGTTTAGAGTTTTATAAAGTTGACAAACCTATTTTAGGTAAACTTTATAGAATATACTCTAAATCTATTCCTTATTTTGGTAAAATATTTAATAAAGACTCTAACCCATATGAATATTTAATCAAAAGTATAGAAGACTTTCATTCACAAATCGATATTAAAGAAAAGTTAAATAAGGCTGGTTTTAAAAATATTAATATTAAAAATATTTTTGGAGGAATTGCTTCAATTCATTACGCATGGAAATTAAATGATTAAAAAAATATTTATTTTATTAAAAATTGGAAGAGCCCTAGCAAAATCATCTACGTTAGACTATTTTGATGAAATTTATAAACCTAATTTTTTTATTAGAATATTCATAAGAATCTTCGGATTTTCATCATTTAAAAAAAAAAGTTTAGATAGTAAAAGTGTTGGTTTAAGGTTAGCTAGTGCATTAAAAGAGCTTGGACCAACATTTATTAAGCTGGGCCAGTTTTTAGGTACTAGACCTGATATTGTTGGTAAAGATCTTGCCAAAGAATTACAAAGTCTTCAAGACAATCTTCCGCCTTTTAATATGGCAATAGCCGAAAGAAGTATTAAAGAAGAAATTGGCAAAAAAAAATATTTGCAAATCAAAGATTTGTCTGAGCCTGTAGCAGCAGCTTCAATAGCTCAAGTCCATTTTGCTAAAATCGAGGGTGAAAGTTTTGCAATCAAAATATTGAGGCCAGGTATTGAAAAAAAATTTAACGAAGAACTTGACGCCTTAATGTTATTTGCATCTATTATTGAGGCAATTTTACCCAAGACTAAGCGTTTAAAACTTATAGAAGTCGTTCATTTATTAAGAGAAATAACTGCAATTGAAATGGATTTAAGATTCGAAGGGTCCGCAGCTAGTGAACTCAAGAAAAATACAATTTCAGATCCTAAATTCAAAGTTCCAAAAATAAACTGGGATTTTACATCAAAAAGAATTCTAACATCACAACAGGTTGATGGCATAAGTATCAAAGATATTGCTAAAATTGATGAAAAAAATATTAACAAAAAAGAGTTAGCAAAAAATATTATCCAAAATTTCTTAAGACAAGCGGTAGGTGATGGTTTTTTTCATGGTGATATGCACCAAGGTAATTTGTTCGTTGACGATGAAGGTAATATAATTCCGGTAGATTTTGGTATTATGGGTAGACTAGATGTTGATAACCGAAAATATCTTGCCGAGATACTTTATGGTTTTATTCAAAGAGACTACGATAAAGTTGCTGATGTTCATTTTGTTGCAGGTTTAGTCCCCCAGGATCAATCTAGAGAGTCCTTTTCGCAAGCATTAAGATCTATTGGTGAACCCATTTTCGGACAATCCATTAAAAATATATCTGCAGGAAAACTACTAGCCCAGTTGTTTGAAATCACCGAACGGTTTAATATGGCTACACAACCTCAGCTTCTTCTTTTGCAAAAAACCATGGTGGTCGTAGAGGGTGTCGCAAGAACTTTAGATGAAGACGCAAATATTTGGGAAATTTCAAAACCTGTATTGGAAGGTTGGTTGAAAAAAGAAGTTGGTCCTGAAGCTAAATTTAAACAAGTAGTTCAAACAACTTCAAAAGTCATGGATAGATTGCCAGACCTTCCAATTATAATGGATAATGCCTCTAAGGCACTAGAACTATTAGCTGCAGGAACAGTCGCTACAAATAATGAAATTGCAAAAAAATTTGAAAACGAAAAATTAAAAATAAAAAATCAACAAAACAAGATTATTATTTTTATATTATTGGTAGTAATATCATTACTTATAGTATTTAATTAATTAGTTTATGAAGAATTCAAAAAAAATTTTAATAATAATCTCTGGCGGTATAGCTGCCTATAAAACTTTGGAACTAATTCGAAGTCTAGTTTCTCAAAAATTTGAGGTTAAAACTATTCTGACAAAAACTGCAGAAGAATTTGTAACACCTTTATCAATTTCATCTTTATCAAAGAACAAAGTCTATCAAAATAAATTTGACTTAAATGAAGAAATGGAGATGGATCATATTGCTTTGTCAAGATGGGCAGATTTGATACTTGTGGCACCAGCGACTGCGAACATATTAGAAAATATTGCTAACGGTTCTGCAAATGACTTTATAAATACTGTAATACTTGCCTCTGGTAAAAAAATTTTTTTAGCACCCGCCATGAATGTTAAAATGTGGGAAAATAAAGCAACTCAATTAAATATTTCAAAGCTTAGATCAAGAGATTTTATTTTAATCGGCCCAACCGTGGGTGAATTGGCCTGTGGTGAGTATGGAGAAGGTAGAATGGCAAGTCTTAATGAAATTGAACTTACAATAAAAAATCATTTAAATAATAATATAAAATTAAATGCTTTAGTAACTGCTGGTCCAACTAGAGAATATATTGATCCCGTCAGATATTTATCAAATGAGTCCTCCGGAATACAAGGGTATCAACTTGCCAAGAAATTAAGTGAGTCGGGCGTGCGAACTAGATTAATTTTAGGACCATCTAAAATAAAAACCGATGATAACATGGACATTACAAAAGTTACAACTGCTAATGAAATGTTTGAAGCTGTAAAAGAATGTTTGCCCGTAGATATTGCAATTTTTTCAGCAGCCGTTGCTGATTTTAAAACAGAAAAAAAAGATTTTAAAATAAAAAAAAATAATAGTGAATTAAATATTAAATTGCAACAAAATATAGATATTTTAAAATTTGTTAGCACCCATAACTCTCTTAGACCAAAACTTGTAATTGGTTTTGCAGCGGAAACAGATCACTTAATTAAATCTGCTAAAATAAAACTTGAGCAAAAACATTGCGATTGGATTGTTGCAAATGATGTTTCAGATCAATCTATAGGTTTTAACTCTATGAACAATGAGGTTTCAATAATACAAAAAGGTAATGAGATAGAAAAAATTACTAAACGAGATAAATCTGAAATCGCTTCAATTCTTGTACAAAAAATTTTAAATAAATTCTCAACCAATGAAAACCAAAGCCTTAATTAAAAAGCTTAACAAAGCCGTCAATATTCCTGAATATAAAACTAACGGTTCATCAGGATTGGATCTTGAGGCATTTTTAGAAAAGGACTTAATAGTAAAGTCAAATGAAGCTGTTCTAGTACCAACCGGACTTTCCATAGCTGTAGATGAAAATTTAGAGGTTCAAATTAGACCGAGATCTGGATTAGCACTAAAAAAAAACATCACAGTTTTAAATACACCTGGAACAATTGACTCAGATTACAGAGGTGAAATTAAAGTAATTTTAATTAATTTAGGAAAAGATGATTTTATTATTAAAAATGGTGACCGTATTGCACAGATGATAATTTGTCCGGTAATAAAGGCTAAATTTGAGATAGTTGATGAACTGCCCAATACTCCAAGAGGGCTGGGGGGCTTTGGGTCAACTGGAGAGAATTAATGAAACTTACTAATGACCAAATTGATAGATATAAAGGTCAAATTAATTTAAAAAAAATTAACATTCAAGGTCAAATTAAATTAAGAAAGCAAAAGGTTCTTATTATCGGAGTTGGCGGTATTGGTTCACCTGTAGCACTTTACCTAGCAAGAGCAGGAATATATGAATTTGGAATAATTGACTATGACAATGTCAATAAAAGTAATCTACATAGACAAGTTTTATTTGATCAGATCGATATTGGGAAAAAAAAGGTTATTGTTACAAAAAAAAAAATTCAGATGATTGATAAAAAAATTAAAATTAAAACTTATGATATCAAGGTAAATAAACAGAATTTAAAAAAAATTATAAAATATTATGACTACATAATAGATGGAACAGACAATTTTAAATCCAAATTAGACATTAATGATGAATGTCTAAAGCAAAGAAAAAAGTTATTTGTTGGCTCGGTAAGTCAATTCGATGCCCATATCTTTTTTTTTGATTTTACAAAAAAAGGACCTTGTCTTAGATGTTTTATGCCCAAACCCCCAAATAATGTACCAAGATGTCAAGACGATGGAATTGTAGGCACAGTGACTGGTATTGCTGGTATAATAATCTGTAATGAAGTTATTAAAAATAGTGTTGAAATTTTCTCAGATTTAAAAGGCAAAGTACTTATAATTAATTTAGAAAATTTATTATTTAGAAAAGTAAAAATTAAAATAAGCAAAATTTGTCACAATCATGGGTAGATTTTTATTTATTTGCTCTATTTTCATTCTAATTTCAAATATCGCATTTTCTGAGGTCAGAAGTTTAAAAAATACCAAGGTAAATGTAAGACTTGGGCCATCAAAGAATTATCCTGTAAAATTTGTATATGAAAAAAAATATTTACCAGTTGTAATTATCGATGAACATTACAATTGGAGAAAGGTTAAGGATTATGATAATGATACAGGATGGGTTCACATTTCTCAATTATCTAAAATAAAAACTACTGTGACAACAAAAGATAATAAGGTTGTATATTCTTCGCCCTCAATTTACTCTAAACCAAAAGTTAAATTAGAAATTTATCAAGTATTAATTATAAAAAAATGTAATCAAGGATGGTGTGAAATTAGAAATTCTAAAACAAATGGATGGGTTAGAAAAGAGCACCTTTGGGCTATAAATGAACATAAAATCAATATAAAATGATATTTTAATTTTTGTTTTATTAAATTAGATCATCAAGTATAAAACACATTTTTATGAAGAATAAAAACTCATTTGACTATAACGAATTAATATCTTGTGCTAATGGCGAAATATTTGGACCAGGCAATGCAAGACTTCCTGCTCCACCAATGCTTATGTTTGATCGTATAAGTAAAATTACAGAGAATGGTGGTTCATATAATAAAGGTTACGTTGAGGCTGAGCTAGATATTAAAAAAGATTTATGGTTTTTTGACTGTCATTTTAAAACAGATCCCGTGATGCCTGGATGTTTGGGATTGGATGCAATGTGGCAACTTGTAGGATTTTTTTTAGGGTGGATTGGTAACCCTGGAAAAGGGCGAGCATTAGGAGTTGGTGAAGTAAAATTTACAGGTGAGGTGTTAAGTAACAATAAATTAGCAAAATATATAATTGAAATTAAGAGAGTTATAAAAAAAGGAGATACTTCAGTTGGGCTTGCTGATGGTATACTTTTAATTGATAATAAAAAAATATATAGTACGAAAAACCTAAAAGTAGGATTATTTAAAAATTAAATATGAAGAGAGTAGTAGTTACTGGTATTGGTATCGTTTCTTGTTTAGGGAATAATCAAGATGAAGTTTACAAATCTTTAATTAATTCAAATTCTGGGATTAGTTTTAGTGAAGAATACAAAGAATATAATTTAAAAAGTCATGTACACGGCAAACCGAAAATTAGTTTTGAAGATCATATTGATCGTAAAGTATTGAGATTTATGGGTGCTGGTTCTGCATATAACTATATTGCAATGTCTGAGGCCGTTAAAGACTCAGGTTTAAAAGATAATTCAGTAAGTAATATAGATACAGGCATGATTATGGGATCTGGCGGACCTTCTATAGAGAATGTAATTTTAGCAGCAGATAAAACTCGAGAAAAAAATCCAAAAAAAATGGGGCCTTTTATAGTTCCAAGAACAATGGCTAGCACAGCTTCGGCTACTTTGGCAACGCCTTTTAAAATTAAAGGAACAAATTATACAATTAGCTCAGCGTGTGCCACAAGTGGACATTGTATCGGTAATGCTATGGAATTAATCCAACTTGGAAAGCAAAAAATTATATTTGCTGGTGGAAGTGATGAGGTACATTTCGCAATGACTGCAATGTTTGATGCTATGACTGCACTTTCATCAAAGTACAATGATAATCCCACAACAGCTTCTAGGCCATACGACAAAAGTCGTGATGGATTTGTTATTTCTGGTGGCGGAGGTGTATTAGTATTAGAAGAGTATGAACATGCAAAAGCTAGAGATGCAAAAATATATGCCGAAATAACAGGTTATGGTGCGACGTCAGATGGATATGACATGGTTGCTCCATCCGGAGAAGGAGCTAAGCGATGTATGCAAATGGCTTTAAAAACTTCAAATAAAAAAATAGATTATTTAAATACTCATGGCACATCAACACCTGTAGGTGATATAACAGAATTAAAAGCAGTCGGAGAAGTATTTAAAGACAAATTACCGAAAATTAGTTCGACCAAATCATTATCAGGACACTCTCTTGGTGCAACATCAGTACATGAAGCAATTTATAGCTTAATAATGATGAAAAATAATTTTATATCTGCATCGATAAATATATCGGAAATTGATGATGAGGCGAAAAAATTTCCAATCGTTCAAAAAGTAGAAAAAAATGTCAAGGTTGATGCTATAATGTCCAATAGCTTTGGATTTGGTGGAACAAATGCCACTTTAGTTTTTGAGAAAGTATAATCATGCTTCTAAAAGGTAAAAAAGGTTTAATAATGGGTGTTGCTAACGATAGATCTATTGCATGGGGCATATCAAAAAAACTTTCAGAACATGGAGCAGAATTAGCATTCACATATGTAGGTAATGCTTTAAAAAAAAGGGTAATACCATTAGCAGAGTCGTTAGGTTCTAAATTTACCATAGATTGCAATGTTGAAAATAAAGAGCAAATTACTAATACTTTTAAAGAAATTAAAGATAAGTGGGGTAGCTTAGATTTCGTAGTCCATGCTGTAGCATTTTCAGATAAATCTGAGTTGTCTGGAGAATATTTGAATACTACGAGAGATAACTTCTTAAGTAGTATGCTAATATCTTGTTTTTCTTTCACAGAAATAGCACAAGAGGCCGCGCCTTTAATGAAAGAAGGTAGTAGTATGATTACTCTAACCTACGAGTCGACTAAAACTATTCCAAATTATAATGTAATGGGTGTTTGCAAATCTGCACTTGAGACGAGCACTAAATATTTAGCAAGGGATCTTGGTAAAAAAGGTATTAGAGTCAATGCTATAAGTGCTGGACCTATCAAAACACTTGCTGCTTCTGCAATTGGGGATGCAAAGTTTTTGTACAAATGGAACGAAGATCATTCTTTTTTAAAACGTAATGTAAATATTGATGATGTTGGAAACTCAGCCTTATATCTTCTAAGTGATCTTGCTGGAGGGGTTACAGGAGAAATTCATTATGTCGATGCAGGTTATAATAAAGTTGGCATGCCTGATCCTAAAAACATGTCTCAATAGGTAATTGTAAAAAATGAAAAAAAAACTAATATAAATTTATGATCGATATAATTATAAGTATTCTTTTGTATTGTGTTTTCGGACTATTAGGTATTCATGTTTTTTCTAAAATTAAAGAAATTAATCAAATTTTTACTAAACAACAAAACATCATTTATTTAGTTATATTTTTTTTTATTTTTGGAATGTATCTAGCGCAAAAAAACCCTAGTTTACACAGTAGTAATTTAATATTTCAAATAACTTTTAGTATTGGCAATTTGATCGCTGTTTTTGCAGGATCTTCTATTGCAGCATTTTTTGCAAATAAATCTAAATTTAAAATAAATAAAAACTTATATTTATCACTTTTTGGCTCAATTTCTTGTGGTACAATTTTACTTTTTATTGCATTCTAAAAGCAATATTGTAATGATGACTATATGAAATACATGACTAAATTATTTAAAGTTTTTCTTTTAGTTTCTGTAGGCTATGCTTTGGCTGGATGTGGAGAAGATAAAAGAACAAAAGCTTACAAGAAATGTCTAAAAGGTCTTGCACAATATAGCCAACCAGAAAAGTCTGCTTTTGGCCAAGGATTCATGGGCACGTGTATGCAGATGCAAGGTTTTAAGTATAAAACCAAGTTTTAAAGCATGAATGTAAGGATTCTTACGCTCATAGTTTTTGGTTTGATTTTAACATTTCCAAATAGCTCGTTTTCTTTACCAATCAAACCGTTATTGAATTTATTTCAAAAAAATGAAATTGCTTTTGAGAGATGTTACAGGCAAAGGGATCGAAATTATAATGATTTTGTCAAGGGTAGTATTTTTAAAAAATGGGATTGGGAAATAAATTTAAAAGAAAAAAAAGCTGTAAGGATCATAATTACCAATTATGATAACAAAGTTCAAACTGACACATATCCTATTAAAACAATAACAAAGAACTATATAGAAACTTTTTCTGTTCGAGGAACAAGTTATATGTTTATGAGAAAATCAGGTAAAATACAAATTTCTACACCAAGAAATTATGGTAAAAAACCATCTTTTATGACTTGTGAAAATTTTTAAAATTATGAGTTTAAAGCTTCTTTAATAGATAATTTCACTTTACCCCTGTCAAAACCGATAACCTTTACACTAACCTCATCACCTTCTTTGACAACATCGGATACCTTTTCAACTCTTTTTGTGGCTAGTTGTGAAATATGTACTAATCCGTCCTGCTTACCTAAGAAATTAACAAATGCTCCAAAATCCATAATCTTTACAACTTTGCCAGGATAAATTTTTCCAATTTCTGGTTTTGCTGTGATGTCTTTTATCATTTGCATGGCTTTATTTCGCGACTCCTCATCAGGAGCAGCCACGGTTACTGTTCCTTCATCATCAATATCAACCTTTGCGCCTGATAATTCAACAATTTCTCTAATCGTGGCGCCGCCTTTGCCAATAACAGCAGCAATATCTTTTTTATCGACTATAACTTTTTCCATTTTTGGGGTGTACTGTGATACTTCTGCATTAGATTTACTAATTGCTTTGTTCATTTCATTTAAAATATCAATTCGTCCCTGCTTTGCCTGACTTAAAGCTTTTTCCATGATCTCAAATGTTATTCCCGTGATCTTAATATCCATTTGTAAAGACGTAATCCCATCTTTGGTACCAGCAACTTTAAAATCCATATCTCCTAAGTGGTCTTCATCACCTAAAATATCACTTAAAACTGAAAAATTGTCTCCTTCTTTGATTAACCCCATTGCAATTCCTGCAATTGGCTTTTCAATTGGAACACCTGCATGCATCAACGACATTGATGTTCCACAAACAGTTGCCATTGAAGATGAGCCATTTGACTCTGTAATTTCTGAAACAACTCTTATTGTATATGGGAAATCTTCTTGCTTTGGTAAAGCTGCATTTACTGCTCTCCATGCTAATTTACCGTGTCCAATCTCACGTCTACCTGTACCAATTCTTCCTACCTCTCCTACAGAAAAGGGTGGAAAATTATAGTGCAACATAAATCTAGATTTTTGCATACCCTCAAGACTTTCTGTTCTTTGCTCATCATCTGCTGTTGCTAATGTTGTTGCTACAATTGCTTGAGTTTCTCCTCTAGTGAATAGAGACGACCCATGTACTCTTGGTAAAATTCCAACCTCACATTGAATTGGTCGAACTTGATCTAGCCTTCTTCCATCTATTCTGATCTTATTTCTTAAAATTTTTGTTCTGACAATATCTTTTTCTAAGTTTTTAAACTGATCCATTATTTCAACTTTAGTATATGTTTCATCACCTTCAAAATTGGATTGGATTATTTCTCTGGCTTCATTTATTAAACTACCTCTAATTTTTTTATCTTTTTCTGAAAATGCCTCTTCTAATTTTTCTGTAGTGAGATCTGAAATTTTATTTTTAAGATCGGTAAAATCTTTTTCTTCAATTACAATTTCTTCTTTATTCACTTTTTTTTTTAACTCTTCGATCATTTTTATAACAGGTTTAAATCCTTCGTGTCCAAATTTTACTGCAGCTAACATCTGTTCTTCAGTTAAACCTGATGTTTCTGACTCAACCATTAGAACTGCATCTTTCGTTCCTGCTACTACTAATTCTAAAGAGGAGCTCTGAAGCATTTCTTTTGTGGGATTTAAAACAAACTCATTATTTATAAAGCCAACTTTTGATGCTGCTACTGGACCCATAAAAGGTAAGCCTGATATACTTAAAGCTGCTGAACTTGCGATTAATGATAATATTTCAGGATCATTTTCTTTATCATATGAAATTACAGTTGCAAGAACTTGAGTTTCATTCCTAAATGAATTTGGAAATAATGGTCTTATTGGCCTATCTATTAACCTTGAAATCAAAGTTTCTGCTTCTGTAGGTCTTGCTTCTCTTTTAAAGTATCCACCTGGAATTTTTCCTGCTGCATAGTATTTTTCTTGGTAATTTACTGTTAAGGGGAAGAAATCAGTTTCAGGATTTGATTTTTTTGCTGCTACAGCTGTCGCTAATATAACAGTATCACCTGATCGTAAAATAACTGCACCATCTGCTTGGCGTGCTATTTTTCCAGTTTCAATCGATAACTTTTTACCTGTCCAGTCAATTTCTTGTTTTACAATTTTAAACATTAAGCTGCCTCAACTATTTTCTTAGTCCAAGCTGCTCAATCACTTTTTTGTATAAAGTTGGTTCTCTTTTATTTAAGTAATCTAAAAGTTTTTTTCTTCTAATAATTAACTTACTTAATCCAGTGTTTGAGTGCTTATCTTTTTTATTATTTTTAAAATGCTCTGTTAAATATTTAATTCTCTCAGTTAAAATGCCAATTTGTACCTCTGAAGATCCAACATCTT
>MDTA01012929.1_pt1 | contig 13094 bp, 13 predicted proteins | sample 811151 | NCBI WGS metagenome assembly MDTA01 (sample SAMN05326648, study PRJNA326480) | marine metagenome | isolation source: seawater | place: Indian Ocean: South | collected 2010 | reverse complement strand
GCCCGGGGAAACATGTCCCAGGTGCGTCAGCTGGTGGGCATGCGCGGTCTGATGGCCAACCCGCAGGGTGAAATCATCGACCTTCCGATCCGCACCAATTTCCGTGAGGGTCTGACGGTCACTGAATACGTGATCTCCTCCTACGGCGCCAGAAAAGGTCTGGTTGACACGGCACTGCGCACCGCAGACTCCGGCTACCTGACACGACGCCTGGTGGACGTTGCTCAGGATGTCATCGTGCGCGAAGACGATTGCGGCACGACACGCTGCATCGTGGTCAAGGCGGAGGACGGCAAGTTCGGTAGCCGACTGGTCGGACGGCTGACCGCTGATCAGGTGGTGTCTGCCGACGGCGAAGTGCTTGCTGAGCGCAACACCGAGATCGATCCGCCCTTGTCCAAACGGTTTGAGGGGGCTGGTGTCGCTGCAGTGAGCGTGCGTTCACCGCTCACTTGTGAAGCCAATCGCTCGGTATGCCGGAAGTGCTACGGCTGGGCACTGGCTCACAACGAACTCGTCGATCTGGGTGAAGCCGTCGGCATCATTGCTGCTCAGTCCATTGGTGAGCCCGGAACCCAGCTCACGATGCGGACGTTCCACACCGGTGGTGTGTCCACGGCTGAAACCGGCGTGGTGCGTTCCAAGTTGGCCGGCACCGTGGAATTTGGTGCGAAAGCACGCGTTCGCCCGTATCGCACCCCGCACGGCGTGGATGCACAACAGGCTGAGGTGGACTTCAACCTGACCATTCAGCCCTCGGGCAAAGGCAAGGCCCAGAAGATTGAGATCACCAACGGTTCTCTGCTGTTCGTTGACAACGGCCAGGCCATTGACGCGGATGTCACCGTGGCCCAGATCGCCGCAGGTGCGGTGAAGAAGAGCGTTGAGAAAGCCACGAAAGACGTGATCTGCGACCTGGCTGGGCAGGTCAGCTACGACCCCACCATCCAGCCTCGGGAAGTCACAGACCGCCAGGGCAACATCACGCACAAAGCTCAACGATTGGGTCGGATGTGGGTGCTGGCCGGTGATGTCTACAACCTGCCTCCGAATGCTCAACCTGTGGTCAAAGCTGGCGCGCAGGTGGTTGAAGCGCAGGTGCTGGCAGAAGCCAGTCAGGCGACTGAGTACGGCGGTGCCGTCCGCCTGCGTGAAGCTCTGGGTGATTCTCGCGAGGTTCAGATCGTCACCACGGCGATGACCTTGCGTGACTTCAAGCTCCAGGGTGAATCCACCCATGCTGGGGAGATCTGGAATCTTGAGGCCAAAGACGGCACCCGTTACCGCCTAAACACCATCCCCGGCAGCAAGATCGGCAGCGGCGAAGTTGTTGCTGAACTCAATGACGATCGCTTCCGCACCCAGACCGGTGGTCTGGTGAAGTTTGCTCCTGGTTTGGCGATCAAAAAAGCGCGTTCAGCCAAGAACGGTTACGAGGTGAATAAAGGTGGAACCCTGCTGTGGATTCCTCAGGAAACTCACGAGATCAACAAGGACATCTCCCTGTTGATGATCACCGATGGTCAGTGGATTGAGGCTGGCACCGAGGTGGTGAAGGACATCTTCAGCCAGACCGCGGGCATCGTGACAGTGACTCAGAAGAACGACATTCTTCGCGAAATCATTGTTCGTAGCGGCAGTTTCCATCTCTGCACCGAAAAGAAAGCGCTGGAGCGCTTCACCGGTGATGGCGTCATGGTCAACCCCGGTGAGCCCATCGCCAAGGGCATCAGCACCGATGCCACGGTCTACGTGCAGACCGTTGAAACCCCCGAGGGTACGGGTCTGTTGTTGCGTCCCGTTGAGGAATACACCATTCCCAATGAGGCTCAGCTGCCTGATCTTGGCCATGTCAAACAGCCCAATGGCCCGCACCTGGGTCTGAAGGCAACCCAGCGTCTTGCGTTCAAAGACAACGAGCTGGTCAAGTCTGTTGAGGGTGTTGAGCTGCTGCGGACGCAGCTCATGCTCGAGACTTTTGACACCACACCGCAGATGACGGTTGACGTCGAGCGTGTGCCCGACAAGCGAGCCAAGACGATCGAACGTCTACAGCTGGTGATCCTGGAGAGCATTCTGGTTCGTCGCGACACCATCTCTGACTCGAGCCACGGTTCCACCCACACCGAACTCCAGGTGGAGGACGGCCAGTCCATCAAGGCTGGTGATGTGGTCGCCACCACACAGATCCTTTGCAAGCAGGAAGGTGTGGCTCAGTTGCCCGAACCCTCGGAGAACGAGCCAGTGCGGCGTCTGATCGTTGAGCGGTCTGAAGACACCGTGACCATCAACACAGCGTCTGCACCTGTGGTGACTGTTGGTCAGCGGATTGTTGACGGTGAACTGCTCGCTGAGGGTCAGGCTGCGGACTGCTGTGGTGAGGTCGAGAAAGTCGATGCCAAGGCCGTCACCCTGCGACTGGGTCGCCCCTACATGATCTCGCCGGATTCCGTGCTTCACGTGCGAGACGGCGACCTCGTGCAGCGTGGGGATGGTCTGGCCCTGTTGGTGTTCGAGCGGCAGAAGACTGGTGACATCGTTCAGGGTCTGCCCCGGATTGAAGAGCTGTTGGAAGCCCGTCGTCCGAGGGAGTCGGCCATCCTTTGCAAGAAGCCCGGCACCGTTGAGATCAAGCAGGGAGAGGACGACGAAACCACCGTTGTCACGGTGATTGAGGCCGATGACGCTGTCGCTGAGTATCCGATTCTTCTTGGCCGCAACGTGATGGTCAGCGATAGCCAGCAGGTGCTCGCCGGTGAGCTGCTGACCGACGGACCGATCAATCCCCACGAACTGCTCGAGTGTTTCTTCGAAGACCTGCGCAGTCGCAAGCCTCTAATGGAGGCCGCTCAAGAAGCGATCGCCAACCTTCAGCACCGTCTGGTGACCGAGGTTCAGAACGTTTACAAGTCCCAGGGCGTGTCGATCGATGACAAGCACATCGAAGTGATTGTCCGTCAGATGACCAGCAAGGTTCGGGTCGAGGATGCTGGTGACACCACGCTTCTTCCTGGCGAGCTGATCGAGCTGCGCCAGGTGGAGGACACCAACCAGGCCATGTCGATCACCGGTGGTGCGCCTGCGGAGTTCACGCCTGTCCTCCTCGGGATCACCAAGGCCTCTCTCAACACCGACAGCTTCATCTCTGCAGCCTCCTTCCAGGAGACCACCAGAGTGCTCACGGAAGCTGCCATCGAGGGCAAGAGCGACTGGTTGCGTGGTCTCAAGGAGAACGTGATCATCGGTCGCTTGATTCCGGCCGGTACCGGTTTCAGCGGATTCGAGGAAGAGCTCCGGGCTGAGGCTGGTCCTCACCCGGACATCCTTGCCGAGGATCCTGCTGGCTATCGCCGCATGCAGAACCTGCGCCCGGATTACACCGTTGACATGCCGGCCGCTCCTGCCGCCGATGCCTCTGCGGTTCTCGACGATCCCAGCGATGCGGATCTCGAGGCCACTCGCAGCCGTCATGGCATTGAAGCGGGCGCCAACTTTGCAGCGTTTGCCCGTCCTGAAGGCGACAACGAGCTGAAGGAAGAGCAGGTGGTGGATGCAGAAGCCGTCGAGGGTCTGCAGGAGGAGGGGCTTCTCAGTGATGAGTGAGTTCTGCGCTCGCTCTCGCGGCCGCTCCCCGGCGGCCACCAAACTGATCCACGATGCCCGTTCAGTCCATGATTGATCCCACCACGATCCCGGTTCGTCGACTGCCTCGGTATGGGTTTCACACCCACACTGAGCGCCTCAACGGGCGTGCTGCCATGCTCGGCTTCATTGCCCTTCTCGTGGTTGAGATCAAGCTTGGCCATGGCCTCCTGATCTGGTGAGCAAGACCCTGCTCGGCCGCAGCGCCGCCGAGCTTGAAGACTGGGTCGTGTCCCAGGGGCAGAAGCCCTTCCGGGGCCGGCAGCTCCACGATTGGTTGTACGCCAAGGGTGCCCGCTGTCTGGATGACATCACGGTGCTGCCCAAAGCGTGGCGATCCAGTCTTCAGGACGAAGGGGTGACCATCGGTCGCCTCAAGGAAGTGCACCGATCGATTGCCGCAGATGCGACCACCAAGCTTCTGCTGGCCACCGAAGACGGTGAAACGATCGAAACCGTTGGCATCCCAACCGATCAGCGACTGACAGTTTGTGTGTCCAGCCAGGTGGGATGTCCGATGGCCTGCCGCTTCTGCGCAACTGGCAAGGACGGTCTGCAGCGCTCACTGCGCACGCATGAAATCGTTGATCAGGTGCTGAGCGTGCGCGAGGCCATGGATCGTCGCCCCTCCCACATCGTGTTCATGGGGATGGGTGAACCACTGCTGAACAGTCAAGCGGTGCTCGAGGCGATTCGTTGCCTCAACGATGATCTCGGCATCGGCCAGCGCCGGATCACCGTGAGCACGGTTGGCGTGCCAAAGACGCTTCCGCAGCTGGCGGAACTGGCCCTCGAGACACTTGGTCGCGCGCAATTCACACTGGCCGTCAGCCTGCATGCACCGAATCAGCAGCTGCGCGAGGAATTGATCCCCACGGCGCATGCCTACCCCTATGACGATCTCCTCGAGGATTGCCGTCACTACCTGGCGGTGACCGGTCGGCGGGTGAGTTTTGAATACATCCTGCTCGGCAATCTCAATGATCGTCCACAGCATGCTGAGGAGCTGGCGGATCGTGTGGGTGGCTTTCAGAGCCATGTGAATCTGATTGCTTACAACCCAATCGAAGAAGAGGAGTTTCAGCGGCCCTCCCGTGATCGCATCGACGGCTTCAGGCGGGTGCTTGAGCGTCGTGGCATCGCTGTCAGCCTGCGGGCTAGCCGTGGTCTGGACCAGGATGCAGCCTGCGGTCAGCTGCGGCGCTCGCGCCTGAAGTAGGGGAGACTGCGGCCACCTGCCCGGTCTTATGGCCCCGATCGACTGGATCATCCTGATTGGCTACCTGGCAGCGACGTTGGCCCTTGGCCTCTGGTTGGCCAAACGCAACCGTGGTGAGGATGACTATTTCGTTGCAGGTCGCAGCCTCAGCGGTTGGCTCGCGGGCGCTTCGATGGCCGCCACGACCTTCTCCATCGATACGCCGCTTTACGTGGCGGGCATTGTTGGCACCCGAGGCCTCGCGGCCAACTGGGAGTGGTGGGGGTTCGGCTTAGCCCATGTGGCAATGGCCGTGGTGTTCGCACCGCTCTGGCGCCGGAGTGGGGTGCTCACGGATGCGGCCTTTACTGAATTGCGTTATGGGGGGCCGGCAGCGGCTTGGCTTAGGGGCATCAAGGCCTTTCTGTTGGCATTGCCGGTCAACTGCATCGGCATCGGTTATGCCTTCCTCGCCATGCGCAAAGTGGTGGAGGCTCTGGGCATCGTCTCCAACCGACCGGTGGCCGCCGCCGGGGGAATCCCCGACACGCTGCTGCTGCTCAGCATCGTCGCTGCATTGGTCCTGGCGTACACCGTGGCCGGGGGACTGTGGGCCGTGGTGATCACTGATTTCATACAGTTGCTTCTGGCTCTGCTGGGGGCCTCTGCTGTGGCTTGGGCAGCGGTGCATGCGGCCGGTGGAATGGGCTCACTCCTGGATCAGCTCAGCGCCATCGAGCGCCCTGAGTTGCTGTCCCTCGTTCCCTGGCGCTGGGGCCCTAATGGTTTCGACTGGATCGGTGGGGCTGGCATCAGCATCTCGACCTTCCTGGCCTACCTCACCGTGCAGTGGTGGAGCTTCCGTCGCAGTGACGGTGGTGGTGAATTCATTCAGCGAATGCTGGCCACGAAAGACGAGCAGCAGGCTCGTCTTGCCGGCTGGGTGTTTCTGGTGGTCAATTATCTGGTGCGCAGCTGGTTGTGGGTGCTCGTGGCCTTGGCGGCTCTGGTGTTGCTGCCCGATCAGAGCGATTGGGAGATGAGCTATCCCGCCCTCGCCGTGCAGTTGTTGCCTCCTGTGGTGCTTGGTCTGGTGGTGGTGTCGCTCGTGGCTGCCTTTATGAGCACCGTGAGCACCTCCGTGAATTGGGGTGCCAGCTATCTGACCCACGATCTCTATCAACGTTTCCTGCGTCCGAACGCTTCGCCCCGCGAGTTGCTTCTGGTGGGTCAGGTGATGAGCGTGGTGCTGTTGGTACTGGGGGTGGCAACCGCTCTGATCAGCGACAGCATTGGAACGGTCTTCCGTCTGGTGATCGCCATCGGCACCGGCCCGGGGGTGGTGCTGGTGCTGCGCTGGTTTTGGTGGCGGATCAATGCAGCAGCGGAGCTGGCCGCGATGCTCTGTGGCTTTGTCGTAGGCCTCACCACGTCGGTGGTGCCCCTGCTTCAGATCAGTGATTACGGCCAGCGGCTAATGGTCACCACCGCGCTCACCGCGGTGGTTTGGATCACGGTGATGCTGGTGACACCACCAGAGTCTTCGGATGTGTTGGAGCGTTTTGTGAAGACGGTGCAACCACCCGGCCCCGGTTGGAACCGGTGGCGTCGGCGCTTCGAAGTGCAGGCCAGCGAGAGCCTCCCAGACCTGCTGGCCCGATTTGTGTTCAGTTCGGGTGTGCTCTTTGGTGCCCTGTTGGGCTCCGGCGCTTTCCTTCTGCACCAGACGCCGTTGGGCTGGCTCGGCTTGGTGGTGGCAGTGGTGTCGTTGACACTGCTTCGACTTCCACGCCGTTCGGTCGCAGCGCTCTGATCGAGCGCCAGTCACAATGCAATGAAATCAGGCAATGCCTTGGCTTTTTTTCGCAGCACCCTGCTCCCAATCCTGATCGTGGCTCTGTTCGCCTTGGCTCTCGTGGCCGTCAGCGCCAGGATTTGGCTTCCCGGTGACATGCTTGCGCCTGCACCTATCGGCTGAGATTACGATCGGCTCATGCGCGATTCATCCGGCAACCACAATGAGGAGCCGAGGCCGGAGTTGGCCATCGATCCTGATGTGCTGGCTCGCGAGCTCGAAGCGGAGCTTGTGGGAGACCCACTGGATGAGATCGCTCCGGATGATCCAGAAGGGGATGCGCTTGAAGCTGTGCGTTCCTGTGACGCCGGTTTGGAATGGCTGAAGCAAGGCCATGACCAAAAGCTTCAGGGCCTCAGAGTGTTCTGCGAACACCGTGATCCACGAGCCGTTCCATTGCTCTTGCCGCTGCTGGACGAGACGTGTCCAGTGGTGAGGATGAGTGCCGTCTATGCGCTGGGACGGAACCCTTCAACCCAGGCTGTACAGGCGTTGCTCACTCTTCTGCAGGTCGATAGCAATGCCTATGTGCGCAAAGCCACGGCCTGGAGTTTGGGAAATTATTCAGATGCTCCGGTTCTCAACCCATTGATCCGCGCCTTGCAGGTCGACGTTGCAGCCGTACGACTTTGGGCATCGGTTTCTTTAGCTGAGGCTGGCAGTACCTCCCCTGCCAAGGCGGATCTCGCTGCGGGGCAACTGCTGCTCAGCCTGAAGATCGACAGCGAGCCTGTGGTTCGCAGCAACTGCATCTGGGCACTCGGTCGCCTCCACGACATGTTGGTCAAGCCTCGCCAAGAGGAAGTGGTCGAATGCTTCGTGGCGGCACTGCTGAAGGATCCGGAAACTGCTGTTCGCGATGAAGCGCGCACTGCTCTTGAGCAGTTGGATAACCCAGACTTGGTCGACCGCTTGCAAACCCTCCTGGACGAAGGTCTGCTGCTTTGACCCCTCAGGGGCTGAAGCTCTGACTCAAATCTGGTCGGATCCTGTGACAGGTGAACCCCAGATTTCGATCAGTTGCCCTTAACATGCGGCCAATTCTGTGTTGGTGCATGCCTCAACGCACAGTTCGATTCCGCATCCGCCCGGATGGGCGTGTTGAAGAGCAGGTGGAGGGTGTCAGCGGCGACGCCTGTCTGCAGCTCACGGATCGTTTAGAGGCGGCCCTTGGCACCGTTGAGCAGCGTCAGCCTACGGCTGAGGCCTTTTGTTCTCCTCAGGTCCTGACCCAGTCGCAACCCCAGTCCGTCGAGCCTTCCTGATGTCTCACTTCAGTACTGTCAAAACCGAACTACGTCAGCTCCCCTCACTCCGAGCAGCGCTGGAAGATCTGGGATACACCCCTGGCGAGAGTCAGCAGGCTGTCCGGGGTTATCAGGGGCAAACCGTTGACGCTGAACTGGCTGTTGCGGTCGAGGGCAGTGCGGATTTCGGTTTCCGTTGGAATGAGACCAGCGGTGCCTATGAATTCGTCACCGATTTGGACCTGTGGCGTCAGCCCATTCCCGTCGAGCGATTCCTCTCCAAGCTCACCCAGCGTTACGCCCTGCGTTCGGTTCTTGAAGCCAGCCGCCAGGAAGGCTTCGATGTGGCCCAACAAACAGATTGCCAGGACGGTTCCATTGAGCTTGTGGTGACCCGCTGGGACGCCTAAGCCCATTCACGTTGCGTCTCTGATGACCAGTGGTTGATCCCTCGGCGGCCGCCTATGTCGCTGCCTCCTATGAACAGGACAAGCGCACTGGGAAGGAGCCTGTGCTCGGGGGTGAATTACGCGAAAAGGCGGTGTGGGTTGATGAAGCTGTGTGTATTGGCTGTCGCTACTGTGCCCATGTCGCTACCAACACCTTCTGCATCGAACCCAATCTCGGGCGCTCACGTGCGATCCGTCAGGATGGCGATAGCACTGAACGCATTCAAGAAGCGATCGAGACTTGTCCCGTCGATTGCATTCATTGGGTCGCCTTTGATGATCTGCCAGCCTTGAAGCGGCAACTGGATGCTCAGGAATTGCTGCCGCTGGGCCTCCCTTCCCCGGCTCGACTGCGTCGGCAGCTGCCACGCAACACCAGTCACGACTGATGGCCAGCTCTGCCCTGCCGACACGACGCTTTGGGCGCACAGGGATTGCCATGCCGGTGCTCTCTCTGGGTGGCATGCGCTTTCAGCAGAGCTGGACCGACCTCGCGGCTGAGGCCATCACCGGAGAATCACAACGTCTCTTGGAAGACACTCTCAGTCGAGCCGTCGAGGCTGGCTTCCACCACGTGGAAACCGCACGGCATTACGGCAGCTCGGAGCGGCAACTGGGTTGGGCACTTCCTGAAAGCCCTGATGCATCTCGGATTCTTCAGACCAAAGTGCCGCCTCAGGCAGAACCCGAGGCCTTTGAGGCTGAGCTGGAGATATCGCTCGAACGCCTGCAAGTGCAACGGGTGGATCTGCTAGCGATTCATGGCATCAATCGTCATGACCATCTCGAGCAGACCATTCGATCCGGCGGATGTCTCGATGTGGTCCGTCGCTGGCAAGAGCAGGGGCGCATTGGCCATGTGGGGTTCTCCACCCATGGCGAACCCGAGCTGATTGTCGATGCGATCGAGACGGACTGTTTCGATTACGTGAACCTTCACTGGTATTTCATTCGTCAAGACAATGAACCTGCGATCGCAGCAGCCCATCGCCATGACATGGGAGTCTTCATCATCAGTCCGACGGACAAGGGGGGACACCTGCACACGCCTGGACCAAGGCTCCGCGCCTTAACGTCGCCACTGCATCCGATCGTGTTCAACGATCTCTTCTGTCTGCGAGATCCGAGGGTGCACACGATCAGCGTCGGCGCTTCCTCCCCCGACGACCTGAGACTCCACCTCGATGCGGTGGCTCTGCTCAACCAGGCGGATGCACTGATCACGCCGATTGAGCATCGCCTGCATCAGGTGGCGCGTGAGGTGCTGGGAGATGCCTGGATGGACAGTTGGCAGCAGGGTCTGCCGCCTTGGCAAGACACACCGGGAGAGTTGAATCTTCCCCTGCTTCTGTGGTTGCACAACCTTGTCGAGGCTTGGGATCTCGAAGGTTTCGTCAAAGCCCGTTACGGTCTGCTGGGGCGTGGCGGCCATTGGTTTCCTGGTTCCAATGCTGATCCTCTGGATGCCACTGTGACGGAGACGGATCTGATGGCTGTTTTGCAGGACAGCCCCTGGCGAGAGCAAATTCCTGGAATCCTCCGACGTCTCAGAGATCGAGCAGGCGGAGAACGTCAAGAGCGCCTGTCGTCGGCCTGACATCCCAGAGGAAGCTTGGTCGGCACACCGATGGCGCGGGGATAAGTTTTGGGGGTTGCGCGATCAGCGCTGATGCGAATCAGTGTTCGTGGGCCCCGATCGGCAGGAAGCTCGGTGCGGCTGATGCCATGGGTCCGTGCGTTGAGCAGCTCAAGGGCCGGTTGCAGTTCGGCGTCGTCGCTGGCCTGCCAGCGGCCTCGATAGAGCAGCGCCTGTCCCTGCTGTTGCAGCAGGGGCACGAGGTATTCCGCCACGACTGGTGCTGCAGCCACAGCGCGCGCCATGGCCAGGTCGAATTGACCTCGGCACCTGGGATCGTGGCCCGTTCGTTCCACCCGTTCGGTGCGAACGACCACGCGCTCGCTCAGTCCTAGTGCAGACGCCATGGCAGCAACCGCTGCGGTTTTGCGCCCAACCGAGTCGACCAAAGTCAGGTGCGCACCCGGCAGCGCAATCGCCACGGCTAGCCCAGGAAATCCTCCACCTGTGCCCACATCAATGCAACGACGTGGTGTCTCCGGTTTCGCCAGCTCCGGCGATAGAGGCCAAAGGCTATCCAGCACTTGCGCGATCCAGAAATCCTCGCCTTGCACCAGACGGGTGAGGTTGACGCGGCTGTTCCAGTCCTGCAGCAGCCTTTGTAAGTCGATCAGCTGTTGCAGTTGCTGGGGATCCGGAGTCCATCCGAGCAACCTCCAAAGTTCCCGCCCTGGCGTGGCGAACGGCGATGAATCCGGCATGGCGGCCTGCCCTTCAGACCTTTCTAGAATGCCGTTCTGGCCGGAGGTGTTCCTGCAAGCGATGGCTCCTTCGGCCCAGGACATGACCCATTACGAGCGTCTGGGCGTGTCCCGCAGCGCCGACGTCGACACTGTGCGGCGAGCGTTCCGCCGCCTGAGCAAGGCCGTGCATCCCGACACCACCCGCTTGCCGGCTGAGGATGCGGCCCACCAGTTCCAATTGCTGCGCGATGCCTATGAACAGCTCGCGGATCCGGGACTGCGGCGCCTCTATGACGCTGCGCTGCGCGAGCGCGACAATCCCCCAGCCTTGAAGACCCCCACGCTTCCAGTCCCCGACAACATCGGTCAGCGCCGGCCTCTTTCCGGGGGGGAATGGCTATCGCTGCTCTTGTTGCTGGGTGCTCTGGCCCTCTGTCTGCTGCTGGGTGTCGGTGTGGCCTGGAGTCGTGGGCTTGAGCTTCAGGTGCAGCCGAGCTGGTTGCTCGAGGAGCAGACTCAGAAAAGTGCTGAGCAATCCGGTGGTTCCGATGGCATCACTCCCTTCGCCAGAAACGCCGCTCAACCAGCACTCCCTCAGAGCCCTTGAACGTTGGTTGGAGACTCTGGGTGCTACCCGGAGTGAGCAGGATCCCTGCGACTGGATTTGGGAACAGCCTGACTGGCGGGCGCGGTTGCGTCTGGATCAGGAAGACCTTGGAGTGATCTGGGATTCGGCGCAGCCACCGCGAAGTTGCAGTTTTTCCTACCGGCTGCCCCGAGCCGACGTCGAGGCTGCCCTGCGATTCGGCCCTTGATCCGATTCATAGGTCGCTGGCAGGCAACGCCTCCAATCCGTTGGAGATGGCCTCGTAGCACTGATCAAGCTGGGTTTCGCTGATGCACAACGGCGGTAAGAGATAGACCACATCCCCCAGAGGACGAATCAGCACCCCCTGGTCCCTGACCAGTCGTCGCAAGACTTTGCCGGCGGGGTTGAGATAGCCCTGGGTTCCGCTCGTCACCAGGTCGAAGGCGGCGATCGTGCCGCAGAGGCGAGGACGCTGCACTCTGGGATGTTGCGCCAGGCGTTCCAATCGGGACCGATGGCGCTGTTCAAATTGTTCGTGCTGTTCCGGCTCGACTTCGAGCAGATCCAGGCTGGCATTGGCTGCGGCACAGCCCAGGGGATTGGCCGTGAAGCTATGGCCATGCCACAGGGTCTTGGTTGGATCGGTGCCGAGAAACTCCTCGAAGATCGCTTCCTTGGCCAGCGTGATTCCCATTGGCAGGAACCCTGCTGTGAGCCCTTTAGACAGAGCCACGAGATCCGGTGTGATGCCGGCTCTCTGCGAAGCCAGCAACCGGCCGCAGCGTCCGAATCCCGCCATCACTTCATCGGCGATCAGCAAACTGCCGGCCTCGCGCACCCGTTGTTCAACCGCCTGCAGAAACTGAGGACGCACGATGCGCATGCCGCCCGCTCCCTGAACGAGCGGTTCGAGAATCACCGCTGCTGTTGGTGTCCGTAGTGCCAGCCCTAGTGCGTCCAAGGCCTGTTGCTCGCGACGCTCCACCTCTTCGTCGTTCCAGTGTGTGTGGGGCCACGGGATCCGGGTGACTGGAAACAGCAGCGGATCAAAGGGTTCGCTGAACAGACTGCGCGCCCCGACAGCCATCGCGCCAAAGGTATCCCCGTGATAGGCCCCGTCGAAGGCAATCAGCTGCTGACGCGCTTCGCCACGGTTGTGCCACCACTGCACGGCCGTCTTCAGGGCCACTTCCACGGCCGTCGATCCGTTGTCGGAGAAGAACACCCGCTCGAGGCCAGTGCGTCCGGCCAGGCGTTCCGCCAGGCGTTCCGCCTGGGGATGGGTGAATTCAGCGAAGATCACCTGCTCCAGCTTGGCGGCCTGTTCCGCGATCGCCTCAGCCACCACTGGGTGCGCATGGCCATGCAGCGTGACCCACCAACTGCTGATGGCATCGATCAGTGGTGGCCCTTCCGCTCTGTAGAGGACCGCGCCTTCGCCGCGAACCACCTGTTCCAGCGGTGGAGTGGTGGTGATGGAGGTGAAAGGAGGCCAAAGATTGGGGTGATGGTTCCGTGACACTGGGCACGTTCGATCGCCTGTTGTCATCATGGGCGTTCGACAAGAGGGGGGACAATGACCACACCTCAGGTCGGCAGTCGCCGGCTGCGATCTCCCTCCAATCGCTTTGTGGAGCCGGCGCCTCAGACACCGCGATGGGGCCCAGGTCGTGAAGGATCAAGCAGCATCTTTTTCGAAGGCGGCTGGCCCTGCATCAAGGCACGTCTTGAAATGCGGGGATGGTCACCATCACAAATCGAACAGATTCATGAGCAGTTGCGCCAGGGATGGCCG
>MDTA01002703.1_pt1 | contig 13097 bp, 14 predicted proteins | sample 811151 | NCBI WGS metagenome assembly MDTA01 (sample SAMN05326648, study PRJNA326480) | marine metagenome | isolation source: seawater | place: Indian Ocean: South | collected 2010 | reverse complement strand
GTTTGGGGAGTGCCATTACCAATTTTTATAAATAAAAAAACCAAAGAACCTCTCAAAGATAAAAAGGTAATTGATAGAATTGCAGAAATATATGAAAAAGAAGGATCCGACTGTTGGTTTACAGATGATCCAAAAAAATTTCTTGGAAATGACCATAACAAAGATGATTATGAAAAACTAAATGATATTGTAGAGGTATGGTTTGATAGCGGATCTACACACAGTTTTGTATTGGAAAAGAGGAAAGATTTAAAGTGGCCCGCTGATATGTATTTAGAAGGATCAGATCAACATAGAGGTTGGTTTCACTCATCATTATTAGAGTCTTGTGGAACCAGAGGAAGCGCACCTTTCAAAAGTATTTTATCCCACGGTTTTGTAGTAGATGGTAAAGGTTTAAAAATGTCAAAGTCATCTGGAAATGTAATATCACCAGAAGATATTCTTAAAAATTATGGAGCAGACATCCTCCGAGCTTGGGTTGCATCATCGGATTATTCTGAAGATTTAAGAATTGACAAAAATATCTTAGCTCAACATGCAGAATCATATAGAAAAATTAGAAATACATTCAGATTTATTTTAGGAAATATAAAAGATAATTTTGAAAAACAAGATCTAGAAAAAATTAATGTTAAAGACTTTGATGAATTAGAACAATATATTCTACATAAATTGCATGGATTAGATTGCTTAGTAAAGGAAAATATGAATGAGTATAATTTTCACAAATTATATAAGGAACTCTTAAATTTTTGTGCACTGGACTTATCTTCATTTTATTTTGATATAAGAAAAGACGTTTTGTATTGTGATGACATTAATTCAAAAAAAAGAATAAATTGTGTTATCGTTCTAAATATAATCTTAGATTGTTTATTAAAATGGTTTGCTCCAATTTTAGTTTTCACAGCTGATGAGATTTATAGTCTAGTAAGTAAAGATAAAAAAAATATTCATGAGCATACTTTTCCAAGTATTCCAATTAAATGGGAAAATAAAATTTTGAATGATAAGTGGCAAGAATTATTTAAGATTAAACAAGAGGCAAATATTGCAATAGAGGAAAAAAGATCAAGTAAAGAAATTGGATCTAGTTTAGAGGCAGAGCTAAAGATTACAACTGATAAAAAAAGCTTTGAACTTCTAGAGGGTATAGATTTGGCTGAATATTTTATCACATCAAAGGCAACGAAAATAAAAGGTAATGATTTTAAAATTGAGGTAACCAAATCCAAAGGGGTGAAATGCCCAAGATGTTGGAAAATTTTATCTACTAAGTGTTCAAGGTGTGAAAAAGTTTCCAATACAAATTTTTAATGTATGAATTTTTTTAAAATTATTTTACAAAAGCAAAATTTAATTAGTTACTCAATAATAGCATTTATCTTTTTTTTTGATCGATTATCAAAAAATAAGATAATGAAAATTCAAATAGATAATAATAAATTATATATTAATGATTTTCTAAATTTTGACTTGATTTGGAATTCAGGAATTGGATTTGGTCTTTTAAGTCAAAACTCAAGTTTGGTTTATAATTCAATAACAGCATTAATTGTAGTAATAATATTTTTTTTATTTTATTTAATTATAAAATCAGAATTAATTGAAAAAATGCTTTTTTCACTAATAGTAGGCGGAGCGATCGGAAATCTCTTTGATAGAATTGTTTATTTTGCAGTTCCAGACTTTATAGATATTCATTACAATAATTTTCACTGGTTTACCTTTAACATTGCGGATATATTTATAACAATTGGAATAATTATTTTTTTAATAAAAGATTTAATATTCAAAAATGAAAAAACCATTTAAAAGACTCATTTCACTCGTTTTAGTACTTTTACTATATTCTTGTGGTACGTTATCTGAGGCAGGTAAAGTTTTAAGAAACGAGAAAATCAACAACACCGATGAGTTTTTGGTTAAAAAAAGGGAACCACTAGTTTTACCACCCGAATATAAAACACTACCAGAGCCTGGGACTGTAGAAAATTTGAAAAAAGATCAAAACAAGATAGGACAAATTCTTAAAATACCTACAGAACAAACATCTTCTGATAAATCTTCATCAGTAGAACAATCAATATTAAATAAAATTGGTAAGTGAAAAAAAATAAAATAAATTATAACAACTATTTGCAAAAAAAAAACTTCAATACAAGTTTAAATAAAAAACTTAAAAAAAAATATAAATTTATCTTTAAAGATTTGATGCAAAATTTAGCCTCAACTCAAAATATATTTTATTTTTTAAATGAAAATTTTAAGTTTAATTTTAAATTGAAAGATTTAAAAAAATACAAAAAATTTAAAACAATTGTAGTTATTGGAATGGGAGGATCAATTTTAGGAGCAGAGGCAATACGTGAATTCTTAAAACATAAGGTTAAAAAAAATTTTATTTTTTTAAATGATATTGATCAATTAAAAATTGAAAAAATTAATAAAGATTTTAAGAAAGAGAAATTACTTTTTTTAATAATTTCAAAATCTGGGAATACTACTGAAACTTTAGCAAATTTATTTGCTCTAAAAATTTTAAAAAAAGAAGCTAAAAATATAATTGTCATTTGTGAAAAAGGAAAAAACACTCTATATCAGCTATCCAAAAAAATGAGTCTGAAATTTATTGAACACAAAAAATTTATTGGGGGAAGGTTTTCTGTTTTATCAGAAGTTGGAATGTTGCCAGCTTATTTAATGGAAACAAATTTTAATAATTTCAAAAAAAATTTAGATAAAGCATATCTAAAAAAAATTTCGGGTTTATTAAAAGATAGTTCAATCAAAATCGCTTATATGTTATTAAAAAGGAAGTATAAAAATATTGTTTTTTTAAACTATTTACCTGAATTAAATAAATTTCTTTTTTGGGCGCAGCAGCTAATTGCCGAAAGTCTTGGTAAAAAAGGCAAAGGTTTCCTACCTGTTGTTTCAAATGCTCCAAAAGATCATCACAGTTTATTGCAATTATACTTAGATGGACCAAAAGATAACATATTTTATATTTTTAGCTTAGAAAAAAAAGTGAAACTAAAATTAAGAGTAAAAAATTTAGATAAACTTAAATTCTTAAACAATAAAAGTTTACAGCAGATTAAAGAAGCCCAAAAGAATGCATTTATTAAAACTTTAAAAGAAAAAGATATACCTTTTAGAGAATTTAAAATTAATGAATTAAGTGAAGAAACTTTAGGTGAGTTATTTTCATATTTCATTCTAGAAACAATTTTAGTTGGTAAATTGACTAATATTAATCCATTTGATCAACCAGCTGTTGAACAAGTGAAAGTAAAAACTAAAAAATTGTTAAATTAAAATTTCCCAAATAAAATTTTTGATCTTCCATATTCTTTAGTAATTAGAATATCAAGTACACTTTCCAAATTATCTTTTGATTTTCTCTCTCTATGGATAATAACTAGATGCTTAGATGATAGCATATTTTTTTTTTTTATAATTTCTAAGTCTTTTACATAGTTATTTTCTGCAAATGGTGGATCTAAAAAAATAATATCAAATTTTTCTTTGATCGGTTTTTTTAAAAATTCTTCAATTTCATCTGACTTAATATTGACTTTATTAATAATTGATAAGTCAATTAGATTTTTTTTTAAGATTTCTATTGCGTTACTATTTTTTTCAACGAACACTACTTTTTTTGCACCTCTCGAAATACACTCTATGCCGAATGATCCTATACCTGAATATAAGTCTAGGACTTGAGAGTTTTTAAGATCAACAAGTATATGTTTTGAATGATTTATGATGTTAAATATATTTTCTTTTACAGAGTCCTTTAAAGGTCTAGTTGTTGACGATTGTATAAAATTAATTAATTTTCCTTTTAAAAAACCACTTATAACTCTCATTTATTTATAACTCTCCAACCAATATCGTTTCTAAAAAAACCATGCTTCCAATTTATCTTTCTTAAAATATATAATATATTTTTTCTAATCTTTTTGAAAACTTTACCAGACGAAGTAATATTTAAAACCCTCCCTCCATTTGAAATTACTTTTTCATTATTGTATATGGTTCCAGCATGAAAAATAAAAGAATTGTTTTGTAATTTAATTTTATTTATATTTTTAAGAATTATATTTTTTTTATATTTAAATGGGTAGCCTTTCGCGCAAAGAACTATGGTCATACATTTAAGTTTTTTCCAAATAACGTTTATCTTTGAAAGTTTATCCTTTAAAGCGAAATTAAAAATTCTTACAATATCCGTTTTAATTCTTGGAAGTATCACCTGACATTCAGGATCTCCTAATCTTACATTATATTCTATTAAAAATGGTTCATTGTTTACAATCATTAACCCAACATACAAAAACCCTTTGTAATTTTTTTTCTTTTTTTTTAAAGCAATCAAAGTTGGCTTTACAATTTTGTGTAAAATTTTTTTCTCTAAAATTTTATTTAATATTGGTGCCGGAGAATAAGCTCCCATACCACCAGTATTTGGACCAGTATCTCCTACACCAACTTTTTTATGATCTTGTGCTGAACCAAAAAATTTGAAACTATTTTTATCTACTATCAAAAAATAACTTAATTCTTCACCTTTTAAAAATTCCTCTAAAACTAATTTCTTTGAAGATTTAAATTTTCCTTTGAATATTTGATTTGAAATTTCAAAAATTTTTTTTTTGTTTTTACAAATTGTGACTCCTTTACCTGCGGCTAAACCATCGGCTTTTACAACAATCGGAAGTTTGTTGTTTTTAACAAAATTTTGAACTTCTTTTCTATTTTTACAAATTTTAAAATTTGCAGTTGGAATATTATTTTGTTTACAAATCAATTTCATAAAAGCTTTTGAGCCCTCTAATTTTGCGGCGTATTTGTTTGGCCCAAAGACTTTAACTTTATGTTTATTTAAAAAATCTACGATACCTCTAACCAATGGTTCTTCTGGCCCAACAATCACCATATCTATTTTGTTTTTCCTTATTGACTTGAGTAATTTTTTAAAATTTAGATAATTTATGTCAATATTTGTTGCAATATTTCTTGTACCAGCATTTCCTGGATAGCAAAATATATTGGTTGTAAGTTTAGATTCGTATATTTTTTGGCATAAAGAATGCTCTCTACCCCCACTACCTATTAAAGCAATATTCATAAGAAAAGATATAATATATATATTTTAAAGATGAACAAAAAAAAAGCCAAACTTAAATACAAGCATAATGCTTTTGAAATTATTGAAGAAGGTGATTTTGTAATCTGCGCTGTTTCAGGCAAAGAAATATCCCTCAAAGAATTAACATATTGGAATGTAGACTTACAGGAGGCTTATTTTTCACCAATAGAGGTTGATAAAAGGTACAAACAACTTATTAAGGTTTAATATTATTTCCACCTATTATGGGTCCAAATCCATTGATTAGGATTTTTTTCAATCATTCCCTCTAATATTTGATTTAGTTTTATAGTTATTTCAATTTTATTTAAATTTGAAACATCAAGAGGGTTTAAAATTTCCATATCAAAATTATTTTCATTATTTCTCTCAATAAAAATTGGCACAATTTTAAGATTGTATTTTAATGCCAACTGAGCAGGTAAAGTTGTAGTCAATGCATCTTTTTTAAAAAATTCTATTTTTTCTCCTTCACTAACTCTTTGATCAATCATTAGAGCAATGCTGTGACCAGATTTTATAAAATCAATTGATTTTTTTACACCTTCTAATCCCTTTTTAATTTGATTTTTACAAATGTATTTTTTTCTCAAATATTCCATAAAAAAATTTAAAAAAAAATTATTTAATGGACGGTAAATAGTTGCAAGATTAATTTTTTTTTTTGTTAATTCCATTGACATAAGTTCAAAATTAGCAAAATGCCCAGAAATAAATATTACTGGTTCTTTTGATCTTAAAATACTATTTAAGATTTCCTCTCCTTTTATATTTATGTGAGAACTATTGCTTTTAAACCTTTTCAAAAAAACATACTCAATAAATGTTTTTCCATAATTCGACCACATATTAGAAATTATTAGTTTTTTTTGATTTAAAGAAAAATTATTTGATAAAAATTCAAGGTTTCTATTGATGACTGTTTTTGATTTAAAAATTGGTCCTAAAATTTTAAAAACAAAAGAAAAAAATTTACGACTCAAAAAAAGTCCCAATATTTTTCCTAAAAAGAAAAAGAAATAAACAATAATTGCTTCAAGAAGATATTTAAAAAATTTAATCATAAATAACTTAATAATTGTTTCATCATTTTATTTTTTTCGTAAATTTCTAACTTTATCTTTATAAAATTAATATCTTCAAATCCAAAATTTTTTATTCTTTGATAATCTTTCTCAGTAGTAACGATATCTAAATTATCCTTTCTTGCTTCTGAAACGATTTTTTCAATCTCTTTTTTACTAAAATTATAATGGTCAGGAAAAATTATATTTTTTTTTAATTTTAAGTTATTTTCAATTAAAAGATCAAAAAAATTATTTGGATTTCCAATACCTGCAAATGCACATAGATTTTTTCCTCTTAAAAATTCTATATTTATAGGAAAATATTTTGCATAATAAATTTGAATATCTTTAGAAATATTTAATATTTTTTTTTCAAAATCAGAGTCTTTGCTTCCATTTATAATTATTATGTGAGCTCTTCTGATTGAGTTTAATCGTTCTCTTAAAGGCCCAGAGGGCATTACCATTCCATTTCCAATTAATTGTTTTTTATTAAAACATAAAATGTTTATATCTTTTTTTATAGAATGATCTTGAAAACCATCATCTAAAATTGCAACATTATAACCTGATTGAACCGCTTCACTTATAGCAAAACTTCTATTTTTTTTTACAATAAGTGCTTTTGTCCTGCTTTTAATTAATGAATGCTCATCTTGATGATCTTTATAAAATTTCTTTATTATAACGGGTTTACGTTTTAACTTTGATAACTCTTCACTAAGCAAAATTGATATTGGTGTTTTACCTGTTCCACCAACATAAATATTTCCAACACAAATAATCGGAATATCGAATTTTTTTGCCTTAAAAAAAATTTTTTTAATATAAGTTATAAAAACAATAATTAGAGCAAGTGGTGCAAGCAAAAAAGAGAATATGCTATATTTCTGATGCCAAAATTTAGGTTTTAAAAATTTCATATTTATAAAAATTTTATAATTTCTTTTAAGCTGTTATCTAAAATCTCTCTACCTAATTCATCTATAGACTTTTTTTTAATATCTTTTTTTGGTTTTAAATTTTCAAAATCAGCTTTTAATTTATTAAATAAATCTTCTTCATCTTTAATTTCTTCTGAAATATCATAAGTTTTAAATAAGTCATAAATTTCACTAAAATTTGATACGTAAGGGCCGTGATATATTTTGCACCCTAATTTTGCTGCTTCAATAGGATTTTGTCCGCCAACTTTTTTAAGTCTTTTAAGTAAAGACTTGCCGATAAAAACACTTTTACAAAATTTAAAGTATTCATTTAAAACTCCAAAAGAATTTATAATGACAACATCAATTTCACTTTGTATTTTTTCATCCTTGCCTAACACTTGTGAATTAATATTATATTGACTACAAAGAGACTTAATTTCTTTACATCTTTCAATATGTCTAGGGATGATTACTGTAAAAATATTTTTAAATATTTTTTTCAAATTCAAATGAGTTTTTATACAAATAATTTCCTCCCCTTTATGTGTACTTGCAGCACACCAAAACTTTTTTTGTAATAAAAAATTACTATTTAAGTTTGAAATTTCCTTTTGATCTATCTCATCAGCTAACTTAATATTACCAAAAAATTTCAAATTTTTTGCACCAAGTTGTTTGAGATAACTTTCTGACTCTTTGCTTGCCGCTAAACATAAATCAAATTTATTAAAATTGTTTTTTGCAAAATTAAGCACTACTTTCCATCTATCAAATGTTTTTTTGGTAATTCTCCCATTAAGCATTATTAGTGGAATCTTTCTTAAATTTATTTCAAATAAAAAATTTGGCCAAATTTCTGAGTCAACAAATAAAATTATATCCGGTTTCCATTTATCTAAGAAACTTTTAACAAGATTTACTTTGTCGTAAGGAAAAAACCTATGGAAAATATTTCTTTGATTAATAAATAAATTTGGCACTAGCTTAGAAGAACTTAAAGAAACAGTTGTAATTAAAAATTCAAATCTTTGTGTTTCATTCAATTTATTTATTAGTGGAACTATGCTTTTTAACTCACCAATACTTGCTACGTGAAACCAAATTAATCTTTTATCTTTATTTCTTTTAACATTAAATGACGAAGAAAATAATTTTTCCCTATACCTAAATTTATCTTCTTTTTTGTAAATTATCCGTATAATAGTTATGATTATGATTATAGGAAAAATTAAATTGATAAGACTTCTATAAATAAATAACATTTACTTTAATTGATTTTTATAAAGTATTTTATACTCTTCATTATTGTTTATTAAATGAGTGTGATTTCCATGATCTATAATTTTTCCATTTTTTAAGATAACAATTTTGTCAGCGTTATGAATGGTTGATAATCGATGGGCAATTACTATAGTCGTTCTGTCTTTAATTAAGTTGTTTATTGCATCTTGAACTTTTCTTTCAGATTCTGCATCTAGAGATGATGTAGCTTCATCCAAAAGTATAATTGGAGAATTTTTAATGATGGCTCGAGCAATAGATATTCTTTGTTTTTGGCCTCCAGATAACTTTATGCCATTTTCACCAACTACACTGTCGTATTTATTGGGCAATTTATTTATAAATTCATCAGCAGCAGCAAACTCACACGCTTTTTTGATATCTTGATCAGTGGCCTCAGGGTTAGCATAAGATATATTATTTTTCACAGTATCATCAAAAAGAACAATGTCCTGACTAACTAATGCTATTTTTTGACGTAAAGAATTTAAGTTTATTTCTTTGATATTTTGGCCATCGATTTTTATTTCCCCTTTTTGAGGATCATAAAATCTTGGGATTAGATTTATTATAGTGCTTTTTCCAGCTCCACTTTGTCCAACAAGAGCTGTAATTTTACCTCCTTCAATTTGAAAATTAATATCTGAAATAGCTTTTTCATTTGTAGTTTCATACTTGTAATCTACATTTTTAAACTCTACATCACATTTATCAGTTTTGAGGTTGGGCAAAGTATCATCATTTTTTATTTGGATAGGCTTATCTATAACTGTGAAAATTCTCTTTGCGGCCGCCGCCCCTTGATGAGCAACCATATTAATTGTAGCTAGAGACCTTATAGGTTGGTAGGCTAACATCATAGCAGCTAAGAATGAAAAAAATTGGTTAACTTCAAGTTCTCCAGCATTAATTAACTTTCCAGAATAAAAAATAAACCCAGCTATCATAATTCCTGTTAGTGTCTCCATAATGGGAGTAGCTCTTATCATTATACTAGCCATCCTAATATTCTTATTGACAAGTTCCGTTATAACATTTTTAGCATTTTGTTCTTCAACACTTTCCTTTTGGTAAATTCTGATCATTTTTGATGCTCTAAAAATATCAGAAAGGAAAGATGTAAGTTTTCCTGTTATTAAACTAGCCTGTGTAGTTGCTTTGCCAATTTTTTTTCCAAGATTTTTTGCTAACCCACCAGCCAATGGGATCATTAGTATTGCAAATAGAGCTAATTTCCAATTTTGATAAAACATAACACCAACTAGAAATATTACAGAGAAACTATCTTTCATTAAATTTAAGACACCTGTACTTACCAATTGGTGAACTTGTCCTGAGTCATACATAATATTAGAAATATATTTTCCAGAATGTCTTGAGTCTAAAGTTTCGATGTCAGAGAAAAGGATTGATTTTGATATTTTTTTTTGTAACTCACCAGAAATTTTTTGTCCTACTTTTAATATATTCAACCTAGCAAAATATAATGATACACCCTTAGCAGAAAATACAACCATAATAGCTAATGGTATTAACCATGCTAGGGTTTGATCTTTTTCAACAAATATTTTTTTTACAGCTGGATCAAGCAACCAAGCAGTTGCGGAAGTGGTCCCTGCAACAATGATTGAAAGAACTAGACAAATTAAAATTGTAGTTAAATGAAATCTTACGTAGTCTTTATAAAGTCTTCTTAAAATTTTTTTTAATTCTTTGAATTCCATAATATTAACTAAGTAAAATTGAGATAAATAAAAACATTCCAGCTAGATTGTTGCTTTTAAATGCTTTTAAACATTTTAAAGGCTCTTCTTTTTCAAATATCTTTATTTGATAGATCAAGATTGATAGAAAGATTATTAAAAAAAGAGTTGAAAAATTTAAACCAATAGAACTATTAAATAATATAGTAAGAAATATAATATTTAAAAAATAACAAAAACCCACAAAGAGTTTTATATTTTTTTTAAATTTTAAAGAAGTAGATTTCACCCCAATAATTTCATCATCAAACATATCTTGAACCCCATAAATGGTGTCATAGCCCAATGTCCAAAATATGGCCGATATGTAAAGTATTATTATATCAAGCGATATACTGTTGTTGATTGATGCCCATGCCATTATTATTCCCCAATTGAAAGTCAAACCTAAAAATAATTGAGGCCAATAGGTTACTCTTTTCATAAATGGATAACTAAATGCTAAAAACATTGATGCTATACCCAAGATAATAGTTAATGAGTTAAATTGAATTAATATCAAAAAAGCAATAGCACACAAAGTTGTAGCTAATAACAAAGAATTTTTTATAGTTATTTGCTTTGATGCGATTGGTCTTTTTTTTGTTCTTTCAACTTTTTGATCAATATCTTTATCTACTACATCATTTATTATACACCCTGCACTTCTCATTAATACCGAGCCTAGAAAGAAAAGAATAAGATAATAAAAAAAAAGATCTAAGTTTGGATTGACCTTAATTGATAACGCTAAACCCCATGCACATGGCCAAAATAAAAGCATAAATCCAATAGGTTTATTCAATCTAGTTAAATTTATTAATATTCTTAATTGTTCCATGAAAATATGACTTGTAAATATCAAACACTATCTCCATAATCAATTTGATTCGATATGGATATAGACTACACCGTTGCAGCATTGATGTTTCCGGCTATACCGTTAATGATGACTATGTATAGCAATAGATTTCATACACTTAGTGCTTTGATCAGGCAAATTCACGATCAATATACTTTTGAAAAAAAGGTTCCACCAGAGTGGGAAAATCAATTACACGTATTGAACAAAAGGACTAATTATTTGAAATATGTAATGGGTTTCTCTGCCTTTGGTTTTCTTTTTAATATGTTAACAGTTTTACTTCTTTACTTAGATTATACTTTTCATGCTAGATTAAGTTTTGCTTTTTGTTGTATTTGCATGATTATTTCAATTTTTTTATTTTTACAAGAAATAAGACTTTCAAACGCTGCACTTAAATTTCATTTAAGCGATATGGACTCTATGAAGAAAGATTTATAATTTTTCTCTTTCCAAAACTTTTTTTTTGAATAAAGAAATGCCTTTTTTCATTTTATGTTTATATGACTCTTTAAATGTATCAAGTTGCCAACCCTTCATTCTAGAAATAATCGATTCTAAATTTTTTACTTTCCACTCTTTAGTTGTTTTTTCATCTTTCCAAATCTTTTTTTCTTCTTCAGTTCTAGCACATCCATAGCAATATCCAGTGATGGGATCAGTTTTGCATATACTTATACATGGAGATACAATCTTATTATTCATTAAGGAATAAGAATTGCTGGCCCAGTTAATTTCCTTGCTTCTAAATCAGCGTGTGCCTTGTTTGCATCTTCTAGCTTATATTTTTTAAAAATCCTAATTTTTATTTTTCCAAATTTTACTTTTTCAAATATAGCATCCGCTCCGGTTTGAAGTTCTTTCCTATTAGTAAAATATTGACCAATAGAAGGTCTTGTTAAATACAATCCTTTCGGTTGTACATCTTTAGGAACATTTACTGGATCTAAAGGGCCAGATGCATTTCCAAAACTTATCATCATTCCTCTTGTCTTAAGGCAAGCTATGGAGCCTTGAAAAGTTTTTTTTCCAACTCCATCAAAAACTGCTGGCACGCCTTGATTGTCAGTAATTTTCATGACCTCTTTAGCAAAATCGCCTTTTGAGTAGTTTATAACATGAGCGTAACCATTTTCTTTAGCAACTTGAATTTTATCTTCTGAACCTACTGTTCCAATTACTTTGGCCCCGATACTGTTTGCCCATTGAGCAAAAATCTGACCAACACCACCCGCTGCTGCATGAAAAAGCACCATCTCACCAGCTTTTAAAGAATAAGTTTTAGTTATTAAATAATTTGTAGTTAAACCCTTTGTCATTAAAGTTGCTGCAAGCTCATGAGAAATTCCTTCAGGGACTTTAACTGCTATTTTAGCCGGTATAATTCTTTGTTGAGAGTATGCACCCAAAGGTATTGAGGCATAAGCAATATTATCTCCTTTGTTAAGTTCTGTTACATTAGAACCAACCTCTTCTATTTTTCCTGCTGCCTCTAGTCCAATACCGCTAGGAAGATTAAGGGGATACAAACCAGATCTATGATAAGTATCTATATAATTTAACCCAATTGCATAATTAGTAACTTTTATCTCTTCAGGGCCAGGTGACCCAACTTTAACATCTTCAAGTTTAAGTACATCAGGTCCCCCATTTTTTTTAATAATTATAGATTTAGGCATTTTTTGGAAAAGTACTTTAACTTTTAGTATTTAGCAAATGTTCCGTTATTATAATCTTGTATAGCTTCAAGTATTTCAGCCTTTGTATTCATAACAAACGGACCACCACGAGCAATCGGCTCACCGATTGGCTTTCCTGCTATAAATAGAAACTCAGACTTTTGATTAGCAGTTACTTTAAGAATATCTCCTCTTTCAAGCAAAATTAAGTTCGAGTCGGTAGTTTTGTCATGATTTTTGTCTCCAACCTTTAGTTCGCCTTTTAATAAATATATAAAAGAGTTATGGCCTGGCGGAACATCACATTTAAAAATTTTTTCTTTTTCTAGAATTATATGAAAATAAATTGGTTCAACATTATGATTTTTTTCAG
>MDTA01023113.1_pt1 | contig 13098 bp, 14 predicted proteins | sample 811151 | NCBI WGS metagenome assembly MDTA01 (sample SAMN05326648, study PRJNA326480) | marine metagenome | isolation source: seawater | place: Indian Ocean: South | collected 2010 | reverse complement strand
TCACCAACTTGGCCACCAGACTCTCCATAAAAAGGAGTTTGATTTAAAATTATTTGTCCCTCTTCCTCCTCTTTCAATTGGTGAATTTCTTGATTATTTCGAATTATAGCTTTTACAGTTCCCTCAGCTTGATTAGTTTCGTAGCCTAAGAATTCAGTAGGTCCGATCTTATCTTTTAAATTAAACCAAATTTCGCTTACAGAACTGTCTCCAGAACCCTTCCAATTTTTTTTTGCAAGTTCTCTGCTTTTATTCATCATTTCTTCAAAATTTTTGTTATCTACTTGAAGAGATTTATTCCTTAAAATATCCTCCGTTAAATCCAAAGGAAAACCATAAGTATCGTAGAGTTTAAAGGCAACTTTTCCAGGTAGCACTTTATCTATTTTTGAGATTTCATCGTTTAGTATTTTCATGCCTCTTTCGAGTAAAATTAAAAACTTTTCTTCCTCCATTTTTAAAGTTTCTTTAATGAGTGATTCTGCTCTTTTTAATTCTGGATAATTTTTAGACATTTCATCCAGCAAAGTTTTAAAAATATCACAAAAAATTGGCTCTTTTGAACCAAGTAAATGTGAGTGTCTCATTCCTCTTCTCATTATTCTTCTCAAAACATACCCTCTTCCTTCATTAGAGGGAAGGACACCTTCTGCTAGTAAAAATGAGCTAGCTCTTAAATGATCAGCAATAACTCTAAAACTTGATAAATTTTTTTCACTTGGCTTAACTTTCACAATTTCAGATATAGAATTAATTAACTTTAAAAAATGATCAGTTTGATAATTGTCATGTGTTCCTTGAAGAAGTGCAGCCATTCTCTCAAGGCCCATACCAGTGTCAACTGAGGGTTTAGGTAAATCTATCCTTTTATCTCTTGAGATTTGTTCAAATTGCATAAAAACCAAATTCCAAATTTCTATATATCTATCACCATCTTGATCTTTGCTTCCTGGAAGTCCGCCTTTTAAGTGATCCCCGTGATCATAAAAAATTTCAGAACATGGTCCGCATGGACCTGTTTCTCCCATAGACCAAAAGTTGTCTGAGGTGGAAATTTTGATTATTCTTTTTTCGTTAAAGCCTGTTATTTTTTTCCAGATTTTAAATGCATCTTCATCCTCATTAAAAACTGTAAAATAAAGCCTATTTTTATCTAATCCAAAATCTTTCGTTATTAAATTCCATGCAAGCTCAATTGCTTGTTCTTTAAAATAGTCTCCGAATGAAAAATTTCCAAGCATTTCAAAAAATGTATGATGTCGAGGGGTATAACCAACGTTTTCTAGGTCGTTATGTTTTCCACCAGCTCTTACACATTTTTGTGAAGTTGTAGCCCTTGTGTAATCTCTTTTTTCTAATCCAGTAAAAACATTTTTAAATTGAACCATACCTGAGTTGGCAAACATTAATGTTGGATCGTTGTTGGGCACAAGGTTGCTAGACTCAACTATCTTGTGATTATTTTTCTCAAAATATTTGAGGAATGTGCTTCTTATTTCATTTAAGGTTTTTTGAGCCATATTTTTTAAAATACAGCTTTTTCAGCCTAAGTAAATTCTAAATAAGGGGTAAAGGCGCTGTTAAGCGCCTTTTTAACTAATTATGACTATAACTAATTCTTTTTAGATGATGTCTCCACTTTTTCGTCAGACTTCACTTTTTCTTCATCAATAGGGTTACCCTCTATTTTTTTTGAAATTAGCCCAGCTTTTTCTCGAATAGACATCTCAATTTCAGCTGCAGCTTTTGGATTTTGTTCAAGATAAAGTTTGGCATTCTCTTTTCCTTGTCCAATTTTCTCACCTTTATAAGCATACCAAGCTCCTGACTTTTCAACTACGTCTGCCTTAGATCCTAAGTCAATTAATTCACCAGTTTTGCTTATCCCTTTTCCATACATTAAATCAAACTCCACAACTTTAAAAGGAGGAGCGACTTTGTTTTTAACTACTTTTACTCTTGTAGTGTTTCCAATAATTTGCTCTTTATCTTTAATAGCTCCGATTCTTCTTATATCCATTCTTACAGAAGAATAAAATTTTAAAGAATTTCCACCCGATGTAGTTTCTGGGCTTCCAAACATTACACCAATTTTCATCCTAATTTGGTTGATAAATATAACCATAGTATTGGTTCTTGATATAGAGCCAGTTAATTTTCTTAGTGCTTGTGACATTAATCTTGCTTGAAGACCAACATGATGGTCTCCCATATCTCCCTCTATTTCAGCTCTTGGAGTTAAAGCTGCTACTGAGTCAACAACCAAAACAGACATTGAACCAGACTTAATCAGAGTGTCAGTAATTTCTAACGCCTGCTCACCTGTATCTGGTTGTGAAATTAGTAATTCTTCTGTGTTAACGCCTAGTTTTTTTGCGTATACAGGGTCCAAAGCATGTTCAGCATCAACAAATCCACAAATGCCACCAGCTTTTTGAGCTTCAGCAATGACTTGTAAAGCGAGTGTTGTTTTGCCCGAAGACTCTGGTCCATAAATTTCTATAATTCTTCCTTTTGGTAAACCACCAATACCAAGCGCTATATCTAAGCTTAAAGAACCTGTAGAAACCGACTCTACATCCATAGCTTTTTGCTGACCAAGCTTCATTACAGATCCTTTGCCAAAAGTATCTGTTATTTGGCTGATTGCTGCATCTAACGCTTTATTTTTTTCTTTATTTTCCGTGTCTTGATTTTTTGCAGATTTTACTACTTTTAAATTATTTTTTGTCATTTGCTCCTCTTATTTTTTAATAATTGATAACGAATCATGATCTACAATGTACACATTTTGTTCTCATTGGCAAGTTTTATCTTTTTTGCTTAAAAATTAAGGTTTTTATTGAATTTTTAGATGATTGGTATTTAAAAGCCCGATGGATTGTAAAAACTTAAATTGGTTTAGAAGATAATTTCTCTCTGCGTCTGCAAGACTGATTCTTGCATCAAGAAGAAGAGAATTTGACTGAATTAGATCGAGAGTTGTTCTTCCTAACCCAGTTTCGTATTCAACAGTTATTCCTTCATTTGCTATCTCTGCAGCTTTTACTTGAAGCCGTACGGATTCTAAAAAACTTTTTGATGACTGAAGTTTTGACCATGAGCTTGCTACATCCATATCATTTTTTTTTTGTGCATTTTCATAAAGTAACTTTTTTCGATTATTAAAGTTTTTACTTTTTGCTAATTTTGCGTAGTTTTTTCCTCCTTGAAAAATTGGAAAAGATAATTTCGCAGTGACTGTCTCTTTCTCCTCCTCATCGTAGGTAGCACTAAGATCTTCACTTTTAGAGGACTCCAATGTAACCGTAGCTGATGGTGATAAATCAGACCTTGCAATCATAACATCTTTTTCGGACTGTTGAAATTCTAGTTTAGCAATAATTAAATTAGGATTTTTACTGCTGGAAATTTTTAATGCATTTTCAAGATTTGTTGGAATATTAAGATCTAAAGTGATATCTTTTTTAAGCTCCGCGTCGACCGGCAAGGGTCCAATCACTTTTTCATAAAGAAGTTTTGCGGTCACAACGTCATTTTTAGCACCAATAAATTTTGCTTCTGCGCCAGCTAAAGAGGACTCGGATTGAGCCAAATCAGATAATGTAATTTGACCTATTTCTAATCTTCCCTTGTCAGTTTCAACTTGTCGTTCTAATAAACTTAAATTTTCTTTGTTAATTTTAAATTTTTCGTTGGCTAATAAAACACCTGTAAAAGCGTCAATAGTTTCATAAAGAATATTTTGCTCCTGTTTAAGTAATTTTGCGAGAGCTAAATTAATACCGATTTCGCTTTTTTGTAAGTCTGCAACTCCTCCAAATCCTTGGAATATTTTCTGTTCTACAGTAATTTTTTGTGTTTCTGTATTAACATCAGTAATAGAAGCGTCCGAGCCCGACCTATTTGTTAATTTATCAGTATCTTGTTCACTTTTGGTGCCTGAAATTGTTATAGAAGGCAAAAACTCACTTCTTGCTACTTTGAGTTCTTGTTCGGAAATTTTGAGATTTTCTCTTTCTGCATTAAGCTCTGGATTGTTTCTGTAAGCTTTTATAATTGCTTCTTTTAAATCTATTGCTAAAACTTTAATCGGAGAAAATATTGTAAACAAAACACTTATAATCAAAATTATTTTTCTCATATTATTTAAACCTTAAACTTTTAATTTGGTGATTTCTATTTAAATGTAAAATGACAGAGGAAAATTTCATACACGATTTTAACATTTGTTGAGTTATTCTTTGATATGTCATCATAAATTCTAGGACTTCGTTTTTGTTCATTACTCTCAAATTTTTTTTTTTATTCTTAACTTTTTTTTCCAATTTTTTTTCTTGTTTTAATCTCCAACTTTTTAATAAATTAAAACTTCGAGCTTTTAAATATAGTAACATATCAATTTGGTCAAAAAATTTTTTGTAACTTTTATTTAATTGGTCATTTACATAATTTCTCCAAATTCCTTCTTTATCTGAAATTTTTTCCAAACGGTTAATTGGTTTAATCAAATTTATCTTTTTTTCTGCTTTTGCTCCAACACACCAACCTTCGAAAATTATAATATCTGGCTTAAAATCAAGTTTGTACCATAACTTTTTTTTACATCTATCATCTACAGATTTATCAAATCTAGGTAATTTAATTTGTTTAAATTTTTTATTTTTCACTTGTCTAAAAAAATTAAGCATCAAACCTATATCGTGGGTTCCTGGCACACCTCTTACTTTAAGCATTGGATGTATTTTTTTTGATAAAATCAATCTCTCGTCCCTTGTTTTGTAAAAATCGTCAATTGATATTTTAAATACTTTGAATTTAAAGTATTTTTTTAAAATTATTAGTATCAAAGTAGAAATCGTGGTCTTTCCAGTCCCTTGTCCACCAGCTAAACCAATAAGTAAAGGTTTTTTTTTTGAGGTTTTTTTTGCAATCCAGTACGAAATAGGAATTAAAAAAGATTTAATCATTTTTTCTTTGTCCTTAAACTTTTCTTTTGTGGTTTCTTGTGATTTGATAAATTTAAAGCAATTCTTTTTTACAACTTGATAGCATTTTAAGTTCTGTTTCATTTTACTAGTTTTGATCCAAAGGATGATTCTGGCCGTCATTTATTGGTATGTTCTCGAAACTGAAAGTATCTATATCTTCAATACACGCAATATTGACTCCAAAAAGTTTTGGATTAATTCTTGGTCGATTATGTGTATGAATTCCACAAATTGAACAAAAATAATGCTCAGCTTTTTTAGAGTGATACTGATATAAAACAAGAAACTCTTCGCCTTGTAAAATCTTAAAATCGTTTTCTCCAAAAACACCAATAATATATCCTTTTCTTTTACAAATTGAGCAATTACATCTCATAATTTTTTTAATTCCATCCTCTGGAATATGCACCTCTGCCTTTATTGCTTTACAATGACAAGATAATTTTTTTGTGATCATTTTTTAAAATCCATTTTATGATTTTTTCCATCATTTACTCTTACATTTAATTTAAATAATTCCTCATGACTTATATCATCTAAACATCCAACATTTATTCCATATGTGTTAGGATCGCTTCTTCTTAAATTATGAGTTCCAATTCCACAGATTGAACAAAAATAGTGTTTGGCGACATTTGTATTAAACTGATAAAATTTTATTTTATCTTTCCCCTCCAAAATCTTTAAGTCTCTTTTATTTACAATTGTGGTTATCGTCCCTTTTCTTTTACACATCGAACAGTTGCATCTGTAATAATCACTATTTTTTTCATTTTTAATATTGATTTGAATTTTAATTTTGCCGCAATGGCATGTAAGTTTTTTCATAAATTTAATCTATCCCTTGTAAGACTTATCCACAATCTTACAAAATGTGGTTTTAATGTTCTTGTTTTGATTCACTTTTGATTCAATTTCAGACTCAAAATACAACCTATTTGACTACATAGTAAAATTAAGCTATTAGTTATTTAGAACAAAATAAGAACATTTATGAAGTTAACAATACCTTACTATTTACATAAAGCTGGCGCTGGTTTTCCCTCACCGGCAACAGATTATATAGAGGAAGATATTGATTTAAACGTACATCTAATCAAAAATGTGCCTGCAACTTTCATAATTCGTGTTCAAGGAAAATCTATGTCTAATGTTGGAATATATGACGGTGATTTGTTAGTCGTAGATAAAAGTTTGAAACCAAAAAATTTTTCAACAGTTATAGCTAATGTGCACGATGAACTTGTCGTAAAAAATTTTGTTAAGGATAAAGATAAACAATTTTTAACATCAGGTTCTAAAAATTTTGAAGATAGAATATTAATTAATGAAGAAGCCGATATATTTATTTGGGGGGTTGTAACCTATGTCATACACTCAGTATACTAAAAAATTAGCTCTCATAGATTGTAACTCTTTTTATGTTTCGTGTGAAAGATTATTTAACCCAAAGATAAGAAAAAAACCAGTGGTTGTTCTTTCTAATAACGATGGATGTATAATCTCAAGATCTAATGAGGCTAAAGCCTTAGGCATTAAAATGGGAGAACCGTATTTTAAAGCAAGAGATATTATTGTTAAAAATAAAGTAGAAGTTTTTTCTTCTAACTATTCTCTATACGGAGATTTATCTAGAAGAGTTATGAGAACGCTTAAAAGATTTAATTCAGAGATAGAGGTATACTCAATTGATGAAGCATTTTTGGATTTATCAAACTTTTCAGACGATGAAGTTAAAGATGTGGGAAAAGAAATTAGAAATACTGTTTTACAATGGACAGGAATACCTACTAGTATTGGAATAGCGAAAACTAAAACTCTTAGCAAAATAGCTAATCACATTGCTAAAAAACAAAAGTCAGGCGTCGTTAGTTTAGTTGGTATTGAAAACTTAGATCCGATATTAGAAAAAATAGAGATAGGAGATGTTTGGGGGGTCGGACGTCAACTCACGAAATTCTACAAGAAGCATAATATATATAATGCAAAACAGCTTAAAAATATATCTAATACCTGGATTAAAAAATGTAATAATGTTTTGAGCTCGAGAACAGCAATGGAGTTAAGAGGTGTACCTTGTATTTCTATAGAAACTCAAAAAACAAAAAGGAAAAGCTGTTGTGTGTCTAGATCTTTTGGTCAGAGAGTAGAAAAGTTTGAAGAATTAAAAGAGTCTGTAACGAGCTATTGTTTAAATGCGGCAGAAAAAATAAGATCGGAAACTCTTGTTTGTAAATCTGTAACAGTATTTGTTAGAACTAGTCCATTTCAAAATAAAGGAATTTTTTACTCAAACTCAGGAAGTATTGACTTTCCAACTGCTACAAATAATAGTCTTGAGATAGTAAAAGCTGCAATACAAGCTTTAACAGGAATATTTAAAAATGGCTATAAATATCAAAAAGCTGGAATAATTCTATCTGGCTTATCAAATGAAGAAGATAAGACAAATTTATTTTCAGACATAAAAGATGAAAAAATTAAAACTTTAATGAACTCAATAGATAATACAAATTATAGATACGGAAGGTCTACAATAAGTTTAGCGAGCGCAGGTATAAGTAAAAGGTGGAATATGAGAAGGCAGTACTCTTCGAAAATAGATACAGCTGATTTTTATTGTTTACCAAAAATAAAAGCTATTTAATTTCTTGAATTTCTGAAATATTTAATAAGGAATTTTTAAGTTCACTAAAGTCCTCTCTTTTGGAAATGAAGAAAAGAATAAAAAAGAGTAATATCAGAAAAAAAACAGGCAAAAGTGTAATGAAAGAAATTTTAGAAAAAATAAAAAATAAATATATAGTTAAAAATAAAAAAGAACGCAAAAAAACATTTTTCAAGAAAACACCCATAATAGATAAAGAATGGATAAGCAAATTTGGAAAGCTCATTTTTGAGGGTCCAAAATATCTATTGCCTCTGACTGAGGGAACAGAATATTTTATTTTTTCGACTTTTGCTAATGCACCTGAAAAACTACTCCAAATTGCTTTATCATTTAATAGTTTTTCAACGGTCGAATAAGGTAAACAAGTATAGTTACCAAAATTGATTTTTTTACCAGTTAAAACGAAAGTTAAAAATTTATGAATAAAGTAACAAGATTGAAAAATAAAGCCCTCAGTTCTCTTCACTCTAGCACCTACAATGGGTGCATTGGAAAATTCACGAGTTTTCTCTAACAAACTTAATATTTCCTCAGGTCTATCCTCGCCATCTCCATCCATTGGTATTACATAATCAAATTTTTCATTTTCAAATACATATTTAAGTCCTGTTGCAATACATCTAGCGTGTCCCTTGTTAATTTTCATATTTAAAATTTTTACTTTTTCAAAATTATCTACAATTAACTTTTGAATAATTAATTTTTCTTTAGAAGCATCATTAATTATTATTACTGAAAATGAATATTTTTTAGTCTCAATTAAAACATTAATTTCCTCTAATAATTTTATTAAAGATTGCCAATCATTGTAGACAGGTATGACTATAAAAATTTTCATCAATTAATTGAGCTTAAAAATCTTAAAAGAGAAGCAATTATTCCATGACCAGATAGTTCAATAATACCAATTATAATTACAAAAAAAATTGTTTTCTTTAATTTTGTGTCTAAAAATTTATTCATTAGTTTCCTATACAAACGTCATCAATACAAATAAATGTATTCATTTTTTCAAGTTTTTTTTTTTCAATTTGTCCACCCCATTTAGGTCTTGTCTTAAGATGATAGGAGAGATTACCAGCACTCCATTCATTTCCCAGCACTATTAATATATCATCATTAAAATTTTTGTTCCACTCTAACTGAACTTTATTTGCAATTTCTTTGCCTGGATAATCTGTTCTTTTATCATCTTGACTTAAAGATACCAAGCCATACGTAATTGGCGATAGAATCAATAAAAATAAAAAAATATTTCTAAAATTATTAATTTTTCGTAAGTCAATATTTTTTTGAAAAATGTAAGTTAAGAAAATTCCGATATTAATATAAAAGGGTGTCATCCACATGGTTCTTATTTTTATACCTCCAAAGAAAGATAGTAAAAGAATAATAAATATTGGGATTACGTTTATAAAAAAAAGAAATTGAAATTTTTTATCTTTAAAATTTATTTTCAATTTATATTTGCCCAGTATAGACAAAATCATTATCAAGATTGGAGTAAGTAATAATACTTGTTTAAATAAGAATATAATTGGATTAAAAAAATGATTTATTATTTCAAAACTGTTTATTTCACCTCTCTTTAATGCGTAAGAAACAGTAATAAAATCATTTTTGAATAACCAAATAAAATGAGGGATTAAAAGCAAAAAAAATATCTCGAGACAAATGATATATTTAAAATCGAATTTTTTTGATTTTTTAAAATAAATTTCGAATATAAAAAGCAAAAATATTGATAACAAAAGAATAGCAAATAAATATTTTGATAAAAAGCCAAAGGCAGAAAAAAGTCCTAATAACACGACGTCTTTCACCTCTATTCTATTAGTTTTAAAAATTTTCCAAGCAAAAAAAGTTGTTAAAGCCCAAAAAGGTAATTGACAGACATTAACATTAAACTCAGGAGTGGTAAAATTATAAAAAAATATTCCCTCAAGAATTAAAACTGAGATTAAGCAATATACCTTTTTGTTAAAAAAGTTTTCAGAAAACTTAAAAACAATTAGAAAGGTTAAAACAATAAATATTTGACTTAAAAGATAATAAGACCAGTCATTTGAACCGAAAATTTGGTAAAAAATTTCTACAAATAAAGCACTCATAGGTGGGTGTTTGTTAAAACCCCAATCTAAATTACTTCCCCAAGCTAAAGCTTCTATTGTATCTAAAGGCAAGTTATGATTCGTAAATGCAGGAACTAAAGTCCATATTGATAGGTGAAATAAAAGAAATATATAAAATATTTTGTCAAATTTGTTTTTATAAGCACCCATTTTTCCAAATTTATATGATATAACGAATATTGACACTAAATAATTCGTGAATATACTCCCAACGATTTATTTTAGTAATATGGTTAAAATATCAAAAACTTACATTCCTAAAACAACAGAAAAATATATGTGTGAAAAACACAAAGCTTTTTTCAAAAAAAAACTTTCTGAGTGGAAAACTGATATCATTAGGACTAATAACGAAGCTTTATACAACGGAGGGATGGATGACAACAGTGTTTCAGCTGATATAGTAGATCAAGCTAGTTCTTATACTGACAAAACAGTTGAGATGAAAGCAATCAATAGACAGATAAAACTAATATCTAAAATTGACCAAGCTTTAAAAAGAATCAAAGATGGAACGTACGGTTATTGTCTTGAGACTGGAGAGCCTATTGGCATTAAAAGGTTAATTGCAAGACCAGTTGCTGAACTTTGTATTGCCGCGCAAGAAAAACATGAAAAAGAGGAGAAAGTTTACGCAGATATTTAAATTTTGGGGATTTCTTCACCTCTGTTCATAAAATCATATCCTTTTATAACCGCTGGTCTTTCAGAAATATCTTTATACCATTTTGACAAATTTCTAAAATTTTTTAAACCAATATCATGCCATTGGTGTCTAGCTATCCAAGGCCAGGTTGCGATATCAGCTATTGTATAATTATTACCAGACAAATATTTTGATTTTGATAATCTAGAATCAAGATCTTTATAAATATCTGTTGCAATTTTAAAGTATCTTTGTTCACCAAAAGTACTTTTACCAGGATTATAATGATGAAACTGGTGATGTTGTCCAAGCATTGGACCTATATAACCCATTTGTGCCATTAACCACTGATTAATTTCATCTCTTTCGTCTTCGTTATAAAATTTTTTACTTTGTATTCCTAAATAAATTAAAATTGCACCAGACTCAAAAATAGATTTTCTATTATTTTCATGATCAATAATAACTGGAATCTTGCTGAAAGGACTTATTTTTTTAAATTTTGGATTAAATTGCTCATTTTTATATAAGTTAACTTTAGTTACTTTATAAGCATAACCAATTTCCTCGAGCATAATTGATATTTTTTTTCCGTTAGGTGTATCAGCAGCAAATAATTCAATCACTTTTAACACCAAGTCTATCTTTTATCTTTTTTGATGAAGTGGTAAATTCAAACCTGTATTTTTCATTAGGTCTTGCTAGAGTAAAACAAGCTCTTGCAGCTAAAGCACCCTCGTGAAAACCTGATAAAATTAATTTTAGCTTACCAGGATAATTGCAAATATCTCCAATAGCGTAGATTCCTTTTTGATTAGTTTCAAATTTTTCAGTATCAACCTCTATGGTTTTTTTATTCAAATTTAACCCCCAATTAGCTATAGGTCCTAATTGCATTATTAATCCAAAAAAACCAAGTACATAGTCAGTTTTAAGATTTTTAATACCTCCATCATCGTGTTTTATATCAATACTTTCCAATTTATTAGTTCCACTAACTTTTGATAATTGAAATTTTGTAAAAAGATTTATCTTACCTTGTTTTTCAAGCTTTTTAATTTGATCTACAGATGCTTTTGATCCTCTAAAATCTTCTCTTCTATGAATTAAATTTATTTTTGAAAACTTCGATAGTTCTATTGCCCAGTCTAGCGCGCTATCTCCACCACCAAATATTGAAACAATTTTTTTATCAAATGTCTTCTTATTTTTAATAGAGTAAAAAATAGATTTTTCCTCATACTTTTCACAATCTTTCACTGAAAATCTTCTTGGTTCAAAGGAACCTACTCCACCTGCAATGATAACATTTGGTGTTAAAAATGTATTTCCTGCATTTGTTTTAACAAGCCACTGGTTATTTTCTTTTTTTACCTCATCTACTCTCTCATTTAAGAAAATTTTAATATTAAATGGTTTTATTTGATTTATTAAATTTTGTGTTAATTCTTGACCTGTACAAACTGGTAAAGCAGGAATATCGTAAATAGGTTTATCTGGATAAAGTTCGATACATTGACCACCTATTTTGTCAAGATTGTCGACTATAACACAATCTAAACCGATAATTTTTAGTTGATGTGCAGTAAACAAGCCTGTTGGTCCAGCCCCTATTATTAATGCATCAATTTTTTTCATATTTGTTTTTTTGGTAAATTAACAGTTAAGCCGTCTAATTCATCTGTAACGGATATTTGACAACTCAGTCTGCTATTTTTTTTTGGCTCATATGCTTGATCGAGCATATCATCTTCACCATTAGATTTTGGATTTATTTTTGAAAACCATTCCTCAGGTACATAAACATGGCAAGTAGCACAAGCCATTCCACCTCCACAATCAGCATCAATTCCTGATATATTGTTTTGAACAGCTCCCTCCATCACAGTCAATCCATTCTGGACCTCAATTGTATGGGATTTGCCATCATGTTCGATGTAAGTAATTTTTGCCATGTATATAAATATAAGCGCAAAAAAAAATAGGGCAAGTATACAAATACTCGCCCTATTTAATTAAAAGTAATTTAACTCTAAATTACGCTCTTCCTCTAGAGTTAGCAACTGCACAAGACCAGATAATTAGACCGAAAGCGATCTTATTAACAAAGTCTGCTAAGTTATAAATCACGTTTAGTGAGTTAGCATCAATACCACCTGTTAGGTAACCAAATACATAACCTAATGGATAAATCGCCCAACCTACTGTAACGATCATTCTTAGTGCGCTGAAAGCTGTTGCTAGTGGTTTATTTCCAGAACGTGCAACTGTTTTACCAGCTTCACCTGAAAATATTTCAAAAAGAATGTAAATCCATCCTGCCATACCGATTATGAAACCAAGCATTGCATTGATGAATCCAGCTTCTCCTAAATAACCACCTACTAACATCACTAAAGAACCAATTAAAATTCTCCAGAAAATGCCAGATGGAACTTTCTTAACTGCTGCTAGAATTAAATAAAACTCTATAAGCTGTAATGGTACAGTTATTAACCAGTCAATATATCTGTAAACAGTTGGAGACTCACCAGTTCCGATCCATACTTCTCTCATGTACATGTAGTGTATAAATGCGATACCAGTTACTAGACCAGCAACTGTAATTGAAACTCTCCAAGCAGGTGCAACTGAACCTCTTTCTAAAAAGAAGAACGC
>MDTA01162557.1_pt1 | contig 13100 bp, 11 predicted proteins | sample 811151 | NCBI WGS metagenome assembly MDTA01 (sample SAMN05326648, study PRJNA326480) | marine metagenome | isolation source: seawater | place: Indian Ocean: South | collected 2010 | reverse complement strand
GATTGGGTAGGAACAACTTGGTGGGATACAACACTAGCAAGATATTACAGATACAATGACTATGGTGATGAGAATGGAACATTAATAGAATCATTTGCATCAAGATATTGGGGCAAACTTGTTCCTGGTTCTGAAATCAATGTCAAGAAATGGACAAAGAGTGAAACTCTTCCTGAGAACATTACAACATATACAAGTAAAGTTTATTTTGATACTAATAGAAATAAATCTATCACAGAATATTTCTACTGGAGTGAAGTAGGAAGTGATCCAACAGAAGGTAAAACATTAAGTATTGAAGAAATAAAAATGTTACTAGAAAGTGGAAACATTAAAAATAAATTTATTCCTATCAGTCCAGATAAAATTCTTATAAGCAACAATGCTTACATATTTGAAAATCCTACTGTAAGTGTTTGCTTAGAATATAATACTGAGGCAGACACAGATACAAGTCATACAGATTGGGAACTCATGGCATCAGATACAGATGTTAGACCTCTTCCTTTCTTATTAAAGAGACTTGTCAAGTCTATAGCTGGAATAGAATATAATCATTATACAGCCAGAGTTATAGAACAATCTAACTTAGGTGATCCTGATAATACAAAAGTAAATATAAGTTTTCTTGATGCAGTTGCACACGGATTAAATGCAGATGCATCAATCGATGATACTCTTGTAACTGTTAACAATAATATTATTGAGGCAAGATATCTTACATTCTTTACTGATGGTAATCCTAATAACGCACAGGTTTGGATTAGTAAACAATATAATATTATTGCTGGTGATATAATTCGTGTCTACAGAGTAAATGATTTTGCAGATAGTTGGTTTACAGATTTACAATCAGCAAGAGAAAATTTTGCATCATCAATTAATACTCATTTCTCTAAGAGACATTTAGTTGCAAAATATCCTGACTATCAAGATTTTATTCAACCAAATACACTTGCATTAAGTCTTCAAGACTGGTGTTTAACAGATGAATATAAAGCAATAGAAAGATTTCAATATCTATCAAAGACACGTAACTTTGATATGTTAAAACTTTATAATGATGATAATGTAAAATCATTTAAACTAGAGTTACCAACTGGAAACGAATATTACTTTGAACATGAAGGCGTACTAAGACTTGTTAATAGCGAGAATAGTGCATTGAATGTTTCATTTACTGATATTGTTTTCCCTGAAAATGATTCAGCATCACGAAAATATTATGAAAACGCAATGGGTCTTCAAGTACATGAGGTGTTTACTTTACTACAACATCAATCCGCAGACTCTAGTGATGCTAATAGATTATTAAATAGAATTTTCTTTGATATGTTAAATTACATGTACACAGAAAAATCATATCCTGATTGGGTATTCAAAACAAGTTATATTGATGTAAATCTATTCAATAGAAATTTAAGAAAGTATGCAATCTATCAACGTGATAGTTATGATGATGTAATTGAATATATTACAGAGGCAAAACCTTATCACACAAAAATAAGAGAAGTTGCAAGATATTATGGTAAAGAAGAAAATGTAAATGCAAATGTAGATATTGCAGAGAATATGAATATAACTCTTGACTTTGGTAACCATAAGAGATATTCTGATAATATAATTGATGGTGGTAATCCTGATTTAGAAGATCCTACATTAACAATAGAAGATGGAACATACGAAGCAGGAAGATTACTAAGAACAAGATACACTAACTCAGATGGCACAGGAGCAGATGAATTTGATACAGGTCTAATTAAAGCAGGCTTTAGAGATTCATCAATAGTTTTTGTTGACCAATACACAGATGCTAATAAAACTACACATGATAAGACGTTCATGTACATATATGATATGTTTGGTAGAGGCTGGAAAGTTGATGTTAAGGGCGAATCTACAATATCATCGTTTGATGGTAGCACATTAGTAGTAGATACATCGGCAGTTTTCGATGAAGTTGGTGATTCTGATAAAAAATTAATAGCCCTAAGAAACGAAACAACGGGTGATATAGAATTTATGACCTATGATAATAAGAATACAGTAAACTTAGCTATCGCAGATAGAGGGCTATATACAGGCTATTCTACAGGTCTAGGAACAAATAATAAAGCATACTCATTGGGTACTCCATTAGAAATAGTTCTTCATGAGATGGTTTAATTATGTATAGATAGAAATATGATAAATAGTTAAGATTACTAAGAGAGAAAAACATGTTTAAAGACAAAATTAATGTACAAGCAATAGGAACACTCAAAATTTCAGATAAAGAGACTGGAACTGTGCTTGTAGATAAGAGAAATGCGATCCATCCAGGGAATATGGCGTATATCTTGGCATCAGCATTAGGTGGTAAGCCAACTAGTGTTAATAGTTCAGGATCATCACCATTTATCAATTGGATGGCTTTCGGCAATGGTGGAAGTAGTTCAACAACAACTATTTCTTATCGTTCTCCAAGAGTTTTCACTACATATGATGGATTACCAATTACATCCAGTAATTCAACATTGTACTCCAAAACATATCAACAAGAGGTAGTATCTACAGTATACGCACCAGGAGAGGATATGGGTGGAGGGAACTTAGTTCCAGAGAATACGTCAAAGGTAAATTTCAAAGTCGAAATGTCACATGATGACTATGAGGCGATGCAACAACTATCTGATCCGTCGATTACTACGCCGGCTACTGATAGTTCAACTGACACCAATAGTGTAACGGCATTTACATTCGATGAAATTGGCTTATTGGCTGGGGTTTCAACTCCAACAGGTATGGATGAAACAAAAACGTTGATGGTTACACATGTAACTTTTCATCCTGTGTTACTATCAGCAAACCGAACTATTGTAGTAGATTATACTATAACAGTTCAACTTAGCTAAGAGGGATCCGGAAAAACTTTTAGTTAGGAATAAATTTTAAAATTGACTAGTCAAATTTAGGAGTAAGACAATGGCATTGGTATTAACAACTGACTTAAGTACGCTAAGAGATACTTTGAATTCCGCTCTGAACGGAACGGGTGTCGGTGGCGGCTATAATCAGTCACATACGGTAGCTAGTAACCCAGCAGTAGGCGGCAACATTGACGATTCATATCATGACTCAATATTTTCAGCGGCGGCTAAACTAGCAAATTATTACAATATTACAAACCCTTTTACGGCGGTTAACGCAGGTGATGTTATTTTAGAATCACAATACAAAGATAATGCGGCTTCATTTACAAGTTCTGTAACTGATAGAATCGCAAACCCACATACATATTCATCAACATGGGATATGACAACTGCTACAGAAACAACTGAATCAGTTTCAGACTGGAACGGTACAAGAGAACAAATCGTAACAGTTTCATTCGCAGATGCAGATACGATGAATGCATGGTTTTCAGCAGGTGGTGAAATCAGAATTTCAGCATCACACAACGATGCATCAGGAAATCAGCAAGGTACATCTTGGGAACAGTTAACTACTGAATTAGGTACATTTAGAATTTCACTAAGAGACACCGACACAACTGATGTCGATGCTTCTATTAGAAAAAAGTATTCAGAATTAGGCGGTTCATATGCAGAAATCAAAAAAGAATATGCAGATGACTCAGACTATAGTGCTAACTATATCGCTATCGAGGCTTATAAAGATACTACAACAATTTATGTGAAAACAATTTTAGCAGATGCCCACGTGGCACGTACAGGCTCTGGTTCAGGTTATGGCGGCCCATGGTCGTTTACTGGTGAAGACCAAGTTGTCGGTACATCAACTGTTAACGTTTCTTCACTTAAATTAAGTAATGCAACAGGATCTGTTAACATAACTAACCCTACTTTCACTGTAACGGATAGTCTATAATTTTAGAGATCCTTAACATGGATGAGGGACAAGTTAAATGGCACCACAGAGTTACTATCTAGGAGGAAAAATCCGTGCGACCGACTTCAATGGATTTGCAAATGATATCAATGAAATTGTTGGGATCGGTGCGGGAGACTCAGGTTATGGACAAAATCAGCTTGTAATTCCTACAGTAGCTTCAGGTACCAAAATAAATGCCTCACATATGCAGTTACTCCTAACTGCTTTAAAATTTGCAGGGAGACACCAGGGAACCACTATATTATCTCCAGATGATTCTAGTGACCCTGGTTATCCACAATCTGGAAATTTAATCGAATTAATACCAAATATAGAAACAGACATTCCTAATGTCCGTTCAAATAAATTAAATTTTGATTTAGCGATGATGACGATAAATCAAAACGTAATATCATCAACAAAAACTTACGTTCCATCTGGACAAGCAGGTGACGTATGGGATTCAAATGTCACTTATGAAGTATCTGTAATTTTTACAAATTCAGATGCAAGAAGACATTTTTTTAATACAGGCGGAGAGTTAAGACTTGATACTACATTTGTAGCAAGTTACACAGACAAGCAAAGTTTAGATTGGCAGGCACTATTTGCGGCTGTTGGTATGGTAAAAATAAGCCATAATATAACAGAAGTTACAGGTGGCACTGGAACTCCAGGTGGAGGTTTCACTAGTCTAACTACAACTTATCAAAAATTATACGAAAAAGCAGGTGGCGGACTATATGCAGGCTACTATGCAAATAACAAATATGAAATATATGCTAGATTAAATGGCAATAATGCTATTGATTTAAGACTAGATTTCCTTGATACACATGTCGCAGATACTGGTAATTCATATCCTAGTGGACCATGGACTGGACAAGACTACGTAGCAGGTACATTAACTGCACAAATTGACGTTCAACGTGCAGATGACCAAGACATATCAGGCAACGGAGTAGTCATTCCGTCTCCTACATTTTCTCATATTTCTGAACTTTAACTATTGACATTTGTTGATTTTTCCTGTATTATTAAAAGAATACAAGGAGTAAAACCATGTCTAATGAAGTAACACCCTCTCCTGAACAACTAGAGAGGTTAGAGAAAGCATTGAATTTTTCGAATACAATGCAAACCTTTAATTTAAATAAGAATAATCTTAAAGTCAAGACACAAAATCTTCTTAATTTTAGTAGCAATGGAGGTACTTTTAAAGTATCACAGGAACTTATTGGTTTCGTTAAATTCGTTGTAGACTCAGGAAAAGATACAACTGTCATTCTAGATAAGAATGATATACCAGTTCGTATCGATGATACAAAGAAATTTCTTGAAGATATATCAAGTCTATACTTTGAGTCCATTAATGAATACTATAATGATTATCAAAAACTGAGAAGTTCAAGAAAGATTGAGAAGGTATTAGAGATATAGTATGAGCAAAGGTATTATAATCTTTGCATCAAACAATGGACTAATTGATTATATAAAAATCGCTTGTGCCAGTTCAGGTTACGCAAGAAAGAATTTGTCAGGATTTGATGAAATCTGTTTAATAACAGATAAAGATTCATTAAAAAATAATAAAAGACTTATAGAAAAATATTTCGATAAAATCATTGTTCAAGATGCAGTAGAACAAAATGAAAATATTCGTTTGTTTAAAGATGGAGGCACTGGTCAATCAGACTATGCACCTTTTATAAACAAAACAAGGAGTAATGTATATTCGTTATCTCCTTACGATGAAAGTTTGGTTATCGATTGTGATTACTTTGTTATGAGTAACACACTTGACCAAGTATGGGGTAGTGAAAACGACTTCATGATTAATTGTCAGTATAGGGACGTTGCCGGTAGACATGGTGGTAATGTTTCCTATATTGACGATTTTTCAATTCCAATGTATTGGGCAACTGTTTTCTACTTCAGGAAATCTGAATATGCTGAAAACTTGTTTTCCTTAATTGAACATATTAAAGAGAATTACAAATATTATTATTTTTTATATAATTGTACTGGTACATTATATAGAAATGATTTTTCTTTTTCTATGGCAGTTCATATACTTAATGGAACTGTAGCATTTAAAATTCCTTCACTTCCAATTGATTACTTAAATAATAGCTTTGATTTAGATGAAGTATTCAGAGTAAACAATAGCAGAGATATAATTATGTATTGTGCAAAACCAGAAAACACACAAGAACATGTACTAGCAAGATTTAACAATACTGATATTCATATTATGAATAAGAAATCCATTGAAAGAGTTATTGATGATTTCTTAGTTAGTGGGAGTGTAAAATGAGTAAAGGTTATATAGCTATTGCACAAAATAATGACAAATATGATTACTTAAAAATGGCTTATGCTTTAGCACTAAGTTTAAAAGCAACACAAAAAGAAAATAAATTTTGTATATGTGTAGATGAAAAAACTAAGTATGCTTTAACAGACAAGTATAAAGAAGTATTTGACCACGTTGTTGATATCCCATGGAATGATGATGCAGGTGCTGACACTTGGAAGATACACAACAAATGGAAATATGCTCACATGACACCTTTTAAAGAAAGTATAATTCTAGATACAGATATGGTGTTTACTCATTCTGTAGACCATTGGTGGGATTATCTTTCTAAAAAAGACATGTGGGTATGCACAAATGTAAAAACGTTTAGAAATGAAGATGTAGTCGATGGTTATTATAGAAGAAAATTTACTCAGCTAGATTTACCAAATGTATACAGTAATTTTACATACTTTAAAGAATCAGAAACAACATTTGAATTCTTTCGTATGGTAGAAATAATTATGACACATTGGAATATTTACTATGATAAATTTCTTAAAGGCGTTGGACAAAACTGGATGAGTGCAGATTTGGCATATGCGTTGGCTGTTAGATTATTAGACTTAGAAGATACAGTTTGTGATTATGATATTAAGGAAGTTCCTACATTTGTTCATATGAAAAGTTTTATACAGAATATTCCTCATAATAAAATTTCTAATGACTGGACACAAAATTTAACAAGTCAACTATCAAATGATTTAAAAGTAAAAGTAGCAAATTTTGAACAATCACTTCCTTTTCATTATGTTGAAAAGAATTGGATGAATGATACTAAGATAAAACAGTACGAAAGGTTTTTAGGTATATGAAAATTTTAAGTACAGAATATAAAGAAAATGAAAATCTAAGAGTAGTGAGTTTTGATAACTCTGGAAAAATACTTGAAGTATCTTCACGTAAACCTAACAATGAGAATACACTGTTTGCATATTTCAAACTAGATGACATAAAAGATTTTATGACTGGTGAAGCAAGAACCACAGAGCATATAGTAAGAAAAACATCAGATGTATTCACATATGAAATAATAAAAACAAAAGTATCTATTAAGAAAAGAATTACTGAAAGTCAATTATTTCATATTGAAGAACAAGATAACGCAGAATTAGATATAACATTTGATGGCGAATATCTTGTTTTTACACCTAGTAAAAAATTAAAAGAAAGTTCTGACGTAGATCCCTCGCAAAGTGTAATGGTAGCTGGTAAATCTTCTCATGTATTTTTTATTACATATGAGGGAAAACCAGAGCATTTGATACAAACAATACACATTCCATTTTCTGAATTATTGTCTACTGGATTTTCTATTAAATTCGACTATAATAAATACAGTATAAGTTTATATACCCAGAAATTTCTGGAAACATATTCATTCAGGAGATTATAATGAAACTTGAAATTGGCGAATTAGATGTATTCTATTTAAGCTATGACGAACCCAATAAAGAAGAACATTGGGCAGATATTATTAGTAAGTTTCCATTTGCAAAAAGAGTAGATGGAGTAAAGGGATTTGATAATGCACACAAAGAATGTGCAAGACAAAGTGATACAGATAGGTTTATTACAGTAGACGGAGATAACATAGTTGAAGAACCTTTCTTTGATATCGAACTAACATTTCCAGAAGGAACAGATTTAGCAAATTCTGTTGTTTCTTGGTCAGCTAAAAACATGACTAACGGTCTTGTATACGGTAATGGAGGCATTAAGTGTTGGCCCGTACAGTTAGTATTAGATATGAAAACTCACGAAAACGCAGAAGATGAAACAAAGAAAGTAGATTTTTGTTGGGACTTGAACTATATTCAAATGAACAATATATATTCACGTGTATTTAATTCAGGTTCACCGTTTCAAGCCTTTCGTGCAGGTTATCGTGAAGGTGTTAAGATGTCACTTGACGAAGGCAAAAGAGTACCTACAGAAGAATTTAAAACTCGTATATGGCCTAAAAACTATGAACGTTTAATTACATGGTGTAATATTGGTGCAGATGTAGAGAACGGTTTATGGGCATGTTATGGTGCAAGACTAGGTGCGTATGACGTAAACTTAAACAAAGATTTTTTATTAGAAAGTATTTCAAGTTATGATTGGTTCAAAGAACATTTTGAGAATACAGTATTTCCAAATTTTGAAGGTGGAGATATGAAATGTAGTAGAACAAAATTAGTTTGGGATTATGATAAGTTATTTGATGAGAGTGTCAAACTAGGCGATACACTTGAAGATAAAATCGGTATGGAACTTTGTGACCCTACTCCTGAGGTTGCAAGATTTTTTAAACGTGTATATGTGAATCCGCCAAGAGTAAACAATCCTTTAGCAACAGAAAAGCAAACTGGATGGGATAAGTAATTTCCAATGTCTAATTATGATGATGATGCGGTAGTTACCAGAGATAAACTAAACGCATTATCTCCATCAATGTGTATGGCAAAGTGGCTACAAGTCAGTTTGCACTTACCACAAGGCAGAACACATAGTTGTTATCACCCGCCTACACACCCCATACCATTAGATGAACTTAAAAAAGATCCAAATGCATTACATAATACTACGTTCAAATTAGAAGAACGTAAACAAATGAAATGTGGCACTCGTCCTGAAGGGTGTCAATATTGCTGGAACGTTGAAGACGCTCCCAATCCTCCTGCAGGAGGTAGACTAAGCGATAGACATTATCGCTCAAGTGAATGGTGGGTTAAAGATGCCTGGGACGAAGTAGTAAACAATCCTTGGGACCACAACATCACTCCCAGATATGTTGAGGTGAATTTTAATCAGGCTTGTAATTTCAAGTGTAGTTATTGTTCACCCCACTTATCTACTGCATGGGAAGATGATATAAAAAAGCATGGCGGCTTTCGTTTCAGCAATGGTACAGGACATAATGATATAGATTACTTGCGTAAAACTGGACTTATGCCATTAGAAGTTTCACGTAAAGATAATCCTTATATAGAAGCATTTTGGAAATGGTTTCCAATGATATACAGAGACTTGAAAGTTTTTCGTATGACTGGAGGCGAGCCATTAATGGACAAGAATACATTTAAAGTATTTGATTATGTAAATGAAAATCCTAATCCTTTTTTAGATTTAAGCATTACATCGAATATGTGTCCACCACAAGATGTATTATTTGATAGATTTCTTGATAAAATAAAAGCATGTGAAGAAGTAAGAGTATGGGAAGATCCTGAAAGATTTAACCCTGATAGTGGTAATCACTGGTATGTTGCTCCTGCATATAAACATTTTAGTTTGTATGTTAGTGTTGATGGAGTCGGAAAACAAGCAGAATATATGCGTGATGGTTTAGATTTTGATAAGATGTATAATAATTGTCGTAGAGTATTACGTGAAACTGATGGTACAGAGATTTCTTTTATTAATACTTTTCAAATATTAAGTATACCAAATTTACGTGGGTTCTTACAAATGGTATTAGATTTACGTGAAGAATTTGGATATGAAAATCAAGAAGATAAAATTATACAACCACCTGACCATAATGGCTTCAAACACCCACCTTTTGTTAGAAAGAAAAGACAAAGAATTTGGTTTGATATTCCTTATTTACGATATCCTGATTGGATGACAATACAATTAGCAGACCAAGAACTAATAGATGTAATACAAAAGAATGTTGACTTCATGAGAGAAAACGTTTTAGAAAATGATTTATATGGTCGTAAGTATACAGGATTTAAGAATTATGAAGTTTTAAAACTAGAAAGAGATTTAGCATGGGCCAAACAAGGGCTAAATATGAATGATGAGGAATTAACCACGCATTTGATACGTTTCTATGAGTATTTTAAAGAATATGATAGACGTAGAAATCTTAATTTCTTAGAGACATTTCCAGAAATGAAAGAGTTTTGGAACGAAGCAAAAGAATTGTACGAGGAAAAATATGGGTCGTAGAACACAAGAAGGAGAAACGTTAGAGCAATATAAACAACGTATGATTGATCCTATTAGTGAATCATATTGTGCGGCTAAATGGTATAATGCTACTATCTGGTTAGGTCATGGTCAAACTGCAAGTTGTCACCACCCACCTGGTCATTGGATTCCTTTAGAAGAACTTAAAGATAACTATACTGCTATTCATAATACAAAGCATAAGAAACTTATGCGTAAGTACATGCAAGAAGGCAAACGTCCAGCAGAATGTGAATATTGTTGGAAAGTTGAAGACATGGGTAAAAACCATGTATCAGACCGTACATTTAAAACAGAAATTTTCAAAGATGAAGATGTTCATAAGAGTGCAGAAATGCCATGGGACGAAAACGTTATGTTACGTACTCTTGAAATATCATTTGATAGAGCATGTAATTTTTCTTGCTCATATTGTAATCCTGCATTTAGTACTGCATGGGTAAAAGATATCAACACATATGGTGGTTATCAAAATATACAGAGTGACGGAAGAGGTCACTTTGTTGATACGGCAGATTGGGCAAAGCCAGCCGCAAAACACGAAGAAGATAATCCGTATATTCAAGCCTTTCATAAATGGTGGGATAATGGGTTAGCTGATAATCTTGAAGAAATTCGTATTACAGGCGGTGAACCTATTATGCATAAAGGTACATGGAAATTATTTGATTGGTTCGAACAAAATCCTGACAGAGGAAGAAATATGCGTTTTGCAATCAATTCAAATCTTTGTCCTACTAAACCAAAAATATTTGAAAGACTTATTGAAAAATCATGGATAGTTCCTAACTTAGAAATTTATACTTCAATGGAAGCTACAAAGCATCAAGCAGAATATATTCGTGACGGTCTTGATTATGATTACTGGAAAGAAAATATACATACAGTATTGAAAAAAGGAAACATCAAAAAGATGCACATGATGATGACAATCAATTCATTGTGCTTAACAACTATTACAGAATTTATGGAAGAAATGTTAGACTTACGTGACGAGTATGGGCAAAGGGCACCTACAATGTCATTAAACATTTTACGTTTCCCATCTTTTCAAAGTGCGGCTATACTTCCAGAAAATATAAAAACTTTTTATAAGGATAAACTTCAACGTTGGTTTGATTCTGAAAGGGCACAAAAAAATTTACACGATGGTGAAAAAGCAAGTACACAAAGATTAATTGACTATCTTGATATTGTAAAAACTCCACACAAGAATACGGCAGAAACTCCTAAACTTTATCATGACTTTAAAGCATTCTTTGAACAATACGATGTAAGAAGAGGTAAGAACTTTAAAGAAACATTTAAAGGTCCTATTGCAGATTGGTATGAAACATTACAAGCAGAAGTACCAAGTGAACAAGATATTATTAATAAAAAAGAAACTATAAAAATTTATAATAGAGCAGGCGATCCCGCAACTACAGAAAGCTATGAAGGCGGCGATGATGTACACGAACAGATAGGAGGTTGGGATACTAAGAATGATGCTCTTGGTGGAGTTAAAGTTGAATGAAGAAACATTTGATAGTCTTTTATGGACGAACAGGAAGTACCCTTGTAGACCATCACGTATCCAGAAATCTATGCAAACCTGTATTTGAATTTTGGAATAACGGATTTGAGTCAAGTGAAATTCATCCTGATGAATATCAGATGTATTACGATAAACTATTTCCTTTACAAATAGAGTGGGCAATGAAGTATCATGTTATGACTGGTACACATGTTACTCTTATTCCTAAAAAAATAGTAAATGATTACATAGTAAATTTAGATGATACTGATAAGTTTTTTAAAGACTTAAAAGTTACTGACTTACATTTTAGTTTTAGAATTGACTGTATGGATACTATATGCAGTCATATGATTGCAGAACTAGATGACACATGGGTCGTAACAGATAATGAAGTAAAGAAACATGAGAAAAGATATATAGAACCTCAGTACATTAGAAAAACGTGTGATGCGTTTAATCTTAGTTATAAAATATATAATGAATATGTAAAAAGATATGAAAACAATTATAACATAGAGTATTATCCATATGAAAAATTGTATACAAAGATTGATATTGATAATGATCCTAGAGGAATGAAAAAACAGTTAACAAAAGTAGAAAAACAAAACTTAATTGAAAACTATGACGAAGTAGAAGATATTGCAAAACTATATCCATTTTATCATGGAACAATTAATGAGAAGAACGGAATATTAGAAGTATGACAAAGAAGGTGATACCTATTTGGAAGAGCGACGGAAGTTGTGCAGAAGAAAGTGAAAACAAAGTTTTCTGTATGGCACCATGGTCTCATACCTATATATCGCCTCAAGGTGAACGTAGACTTTGTTGTGCATCACGTGAAGAACATTCTTTTCAGAAACAATACATAGATGCATCAAATGATGAACGTTATGGCAAAGTGAAAGATTCTAAAACAGATGCAGATGACTTTAATCCTGTATCATTAGAAGAACACTGGAACTCATCTTATATGAAAGACATTAGAAAGAAACTAATGGCTGGAGAACGTATTCCACAATGTGATGTTTGTAATGATGATATTCTAAGTTTATCATCTTATCGTAAATGGTTTACTGGTGTATTATTCAGAGACAAGATACAAGAAGCATTTGATAAGACAGATGATGATGGACATACAACAATGCCTGCTATATCATTTGATTACAGATATTCAAACTTATGCAACTTTAAATGTCGTATGTGTGGTGAACAGTTATCAAGTTCATGGGAAGCAGAAAAGAAAAAACATAACATGTGGTCGATTGAAAATCAACCTTTCATGCAACCAACTGTAAAACAAAAGATGGTTAAGTTTCAACGTACTGTAGTTGAGCCTGAATTTAAGAAAGCAATTAGTGATGGTATTGTAGAAGAAAT
>MDTA01049867.1_pt1 | contig 13100 bp, 16 predicted proteins | sample 811151 | NCBI WGS metagenome assembly MDTA01 (sample SAMN05326648, study PRJNA326480) | marine metagenome | isolation source: seawater | place: Indian Ocean: South | collected 2010 | reverse complement strand
TGTATTATAGTATAAATATAACTTGTTATTGATATAAATGCAAACTACTCCTATATATTTTGAACGGTATGTGGATCACGACAGTAAAAAATTAATTCGCATGTCAGAGTTGCGTAGAAAGGTAGTCCAATCCTTGGAATTGAACAAGAATGGTTACGAACACTGTATGGAATATTATACACATTTAGACAATATAATGAGTTCAAACGCAAAACTTAACAGTGCAATTCTATTTGTATGGAACAATAATAATTCTTCATGCTGGAAATTCGAGAAATTACACATTTTAAAGCTACTGTCGCATTGGTCACATGACTTGGCAGTGGATAAACCGCCTAAAGAAGCAAAAGATTGGTTTTCCAAAGCCGTCGGATTTGAGATAGAATCCATAAAAACACTCCGTACATATTCTTGGAGAGATTCCTCTATATCCGGGTTGCCAATCATGCAAGATCGATACCACCTGTCAATGGCTCTAATATATGCATCGGACTATTTTTTTAATATGTACACCTTTAAAGAGTCCTACTTGCCGGTAAAAAAATCGTACCAATTATTAGAATTGGCTTCTCGTTTATGGAAAAAGAACGATTATGAGCAATTAAATATCCGTCATGCATTGACTTTGAAACACATGGCCGAAGATTTAGATGATGACAACTGTGGAGAAAAGGTAGCATTAATGGAACAAGCGTTGAAATTAGATAATTCGGAAGAAATACATAAGGCACACAATTTATGGTCTCAACAGAACGATTCTGTATATTACGACGTGGTGAAAACCGACAAAACTATTTCTTGTCTTTCGGTTCGAGATTCTTTTCAAAATCTTTTAAATATAGCATAAACAGTTCTAGAGAATTTTTGGCGTTGGGTACGTTGTAGTTTTGGGCCAGATATATTCCGATGGCTATTCCAAATGCGACACGTATCATTTTTCTACAAATAAGTAACTTATATAACTATTTTTTCCAAACTAGAAAAACAATTCAAATATACTATTTGGTACATTTTTCAATTTATATAATGGACCACTTATGTCCTATATGTCTCGATGATTCCATCAGCATTTTTACCAATGTATGCAATCACTCATGGTGTAAAGCGTGCCATGAACGCCTGTTAGCACATAACCACACCGAATGTGTTATATGTAGACATGCTATTATTCTACCTACGAAGTATAGAGAGAGGAGAAATTTTTACATCGAGTGGTTGTTATCTGGTGGAGAGCCTGTATTAAGATGGAGACCAAAAAGATACCGCAGAGGTCGTTTTCATGACTATAAATATTAATACGAAATATATCAAATGAAACATGTATTATATGGTCTTGGTACAATACTGAGCATAATTTCTGTAATAATTTTTGTTTCACATCCGCGCGATCATCGGTTGGATCTATCCTTTTCTCTGTATTGGATATTAGTGGTGTTATGTCTTTGTTTTGATTGTAGAAATGAAATGTTACGTAGAGAGAGAATACAACGTAATATCAATTCAGGTTGTAGAGGTGGATCATTGCAAGTTTGATTATATATACCCCACGAGGCATTAAAAATGGGATGTGAGGTATCTATACAAGTACACCCGATGCCCCCGCCCGAAGCTGAGGCAGAACCGATCAAAGATTCAAAGGGATCTAAGGTACATCCGATGCCTCCACCCGAAGCTGAGGCAGAACCGATCAAAGATTCAAATGAGTCTACCAAGCTGACAAGACAGGATTCGCTGGCTTCTACTGTTACTATAATGTTGGATGAGAGCGATTTTCAATGCGATGTATAAATATATCCAATCATTATATAAATGAAACTGGCCCGACCCGAGAACTCTCTAGGATATCATGGCGCACCAATGTACCATTCTAGGTTCGTAGAAGAGCTGTTGAATTTTGTTTGGAACATGGGTATAAATATAATTTCCTTGCGTTTGTAAATGGGAAACACAGTAACTTTAAACGTTGGAAATAGCGGTGTAGTAGCCCCAATGTCATCAGAAGCCGCATCAGGCGGCGGCGGAGGCGGGGGTGGTGGGACAAATGTATCTATAGGTAATACTAAAGAAGAAGAGGAAGAAGAGGAAGAAGGTTGTGGATGTTTAGAGAAGTTGGGTTGTATGTTGTGTAGTGGATAAAAATGTACTATAAAAGTATTTTTTGTACAAATAAAATGTCTAGATTTACAAGTTATACCATCGAATTCACGGATGGGTCTAACCCGGATAGAGAAAGAAACACGATTGATCTATCTCCGTATGTAATAAGCGACTTTACTCATCACATGATGGGAGAATTGTCCGGGTCCAGAAGGATGAGGAGAAGAAGGAATAGACCAACCGGGTGCCGATGTAGAGGAGAAAACACATGCGTTTTCTGTAGCCCTAGACTATTACCTGAATTCAATAGTGAGTCTTTTCCAAACATAGTTGCCCCTCCTTCCCTGAACATGGAAGCACCAAGTCCACTGGAACAGTTGGCAAATGTAGGTGAAATATTTTCTAATCCCAATCTTAGCGAAGGGATCATGTCTCTCATGATGCCAACAAACCAACCAAGCCGGACCAGAATACCAACATTCAAGTGTGAGGGAGACTTGGGAGAGTGTAGTATATGTCAGACACAAATGAAAGAGGGCGATATGATATGTAGACTGCCATGTCAGGATACTGTATCGCATGCCTTCCACAGTGATTGTATAAAACCATGGTTACAGAGTAACGATACCTGTCCTAACTGTAGAAGTAAAATTTAGTCTTGTTTTATGATAGTGTACGTAATACTCTTCACATCCATACCCTTCGTGAATTCATCAAACGACTTTTGTGGAAACCCGGTATGCGCATGAGTGCTATTCATTAACGGGAATCCAAATTTGTCACGAAATAATATGGCATCTTGATGGAATACCTCGTAGAAGGAACCGATTTTTACCAGTACCACGCGTTCGCGGGCCTCCTTCTTGAGACGAAACCATTCTTTGTCGTACCATGTGTATATATCACCGTCCCAGAATCCCTCCAATTCGTGGTCGTATACGCGTCTCAACGAAAATTCGTCGGGCTTGTATTCGGCGACGCGGTCTCCCATGCTGTGTGTGGCAAGTACATGAAGACATCCGGTCTTTGTGTTTATCCACCATCCAGTCTTACGGGCCCCGCCGCCATCTGGATCCGTGACGGTGAAGTAGAGACGGTCGTCTTCTTCGGCAAACAAGGTATAGTGTTGTCCATATTGGTGTTCGGCCCACCAACAGTCATTGGCCCTTGGTGAACGCTTCAAACTGGAAGTCATCCCGTCTGTCAGATCAAAGGTAATGGTACCATTTTTTTTAATATGTTTGTAATCGCCGGTGTTCATTATAAATATTAGTCTTTGTTTATATAAATGTTGAAGGAGTGGAACGATTGGAAAAAGTGTATCGAAGAAAAGAAAACGCATGAAAAGTGTAAGAAGTATTATACCATATACCTTCAGTCCAAACCATATACTGACCCGATATCAGAACGTTAAAGTGGCCCGATGACTGTGTCGGACCACTAACCTACCGTGTCGGACCGCCAAGATCCTATTCGACACGTGTGTACAAAAATAATTACCAAACAAACTATAAATATGTGTCATATATATTTGTGTGATTATGGACCTCCGGGGGTTTTTCCGTCCCAAGCCAGACGATGAGTCTCAAAGGAATCGCTTTAGGTGTCTAAATGTAGACAAATTTGACAATCGTCGCGTATTCTTGAAGGCAAATGCCGGTGCCGGAAAGACATCCGAAATTTTTAAGTTTGTCCAACAACATCGACAGTATTCAATATGTCTACTCTCTTACACAAGAAGCGTGGTACTGGACATCCAGAAAAAAATGCCCAAAGGATTAAAGATGGACGTAATGACGTACGACAGCCTGTGTTTAAAAAACCGTAATTCTTTATTTGAATATAAATGCCCGGATAAAACCTATCTATCTCCACACACGGCAAATAAAGTTATGAAACAGGTTTTGTTTGAACACGACCCACACTTTGTTCGGGACCGTCTGGAGAAGAATATTATAGAGAACCACCTCCCAGACTTGTATGAACACTGTAAGGAGAACGATATAAACAATGTGAGAATCAACAAACTCCTGATGTTACATCAGTATTGTTACAAGCCGTATGATATAATGATAATAGACGAAGCCCAAGATTTAGACTACTTGAAGCGCCTTTTTTTCGACAAAAAACACATAGGTACGAAGGCAAAAATATTCGTCGGGGATCCAAAACAATCACTATATACAGAATCAACGGTCTTTGATACAATAAAGGATGATGATATAGTTGTCCAATTATCACATACCTTTCGTTATGGTTCAGAACTCATCAAACTGTTGAACACTGGCCCATGTACTTTACATTCTGCATTTCCAGACAAAAAGACAAAAGTCAATTACGTGACCATAGAACATTGCGTAACAAAAATGAATGTTGTACTCATCAGCGCATGGAAGCATATTGTAAAGTACACGGACCTGATTGGTGCATCGCGACTGACTGTCGATAAAAAAGCATGTGAATCAATCGAAAATTTCTTTCTTAATCATAAGAAATATCTAAAACATTTCGAAACATATCAGAAAACCTACGATACCCATAAAATGGAGAAGGAAGATTATTTTGAAAGCATCAACGAAGAACATTTGTTGGAGTTTCAAACCAAGAAATGGGAGGAACTAAGCAGTATATTGAGTTCTCAAAGGGGGAAACGAAAAAGGGAAAATGTCCCCATGATTACAACGGTTCATAGAAGCAAAGGCCTAGAGTACAAGCATGTTTATGTAGACGTTTCCTGTTTTCCGGATCACAACACCAATCCATCGTCTAAACGCATGAAGGATAACATATTTTACACCGCGATAACCAGAAGTATTGTGTCAGTGAACATGCCGCAGAAATACATACCATACAGTCGCACCAAAGAAATGAACCTAATTCGATTAATTACTATTTAACTGTTCTGATATATTTTAAATGCCTACATATGTATCTCTACCAAAATGTCCCGTATGTTTAAAACGGTATTCTAACACGGTGAAACCCATGATATTGCAACCGTGTTCTCATGGTATGTGTGAAGCTTGTATCGTACGCTATCGAGAAATAAATGAAGAAAACCATGAAACAGACGGTGAGATAAAATGTCCAAAATGTCGAGAAGTTGTAATAGAAGAAAAACCAAATTATGATATGCTGGAATTGATGCAACCAGAAGGTTCAAATCACTACTGGACATAAAAACTCGTTAACACTTATGAGAGAGCTGGAATATCCGTAGATGTACATAGAAACGTTGAAATTTTATCAAAGCTTCTCGTCTCACGAATAGTAAACGACGATAGAATTCAATCCATAGGACATAAGATTCAGGCGGAGTGGTCCGACACGGATATTAAATTGATAAAGGGGCTGAAACAGGAGTTAAGCGATTGCATTATAACACTGGAGATGGATTTCTCTGAAGCTAGCAGTTGGATTCAGGTGTTGAATTTACCACGGGATTTTGAAACTTACCTTACCTCTCAGCTTGTTACTATATTTGAAAATAGACGGTTTTTAAAAGAGATGGATGCCGAATGGTTGATGGACTTAATTCCCACATCAGTATAAATATGTCGCATGTTCATCAAAATGGACAAAACACTTCTCGTTTGGACCCTTATTAATTTATGTTGTTGTATAATTGTTACAACCGGTTTAGTTTATGATATTTTAGTGTATACATCGTTGGATCAACAACTACTGGATGCACACTTTGAGCGTACAATAAAAGCATTCTTTTTATTTGCCCTTATTGAATTTGTATCGTCATGTGTTATGGTCGAAATGGCCTCTTGGGCAGTCTTACCTCTAATATTACATCTACTAGCGGTGTTCATGTCGGCATTTGCATTATACTCTAATTATAAACTCGCATATGACGGAAATACATGTGAACACGAAGACAAAATGAGAAAATCGAATGTTATTAGGACCATACTTTGGTTTGGTAGATTTGTGTGTTTATTTGTATTTATCTTAGCATATAATTAAAATTTTAATCTCTGTAATATTTCATTTGATGGTATAAATATACAATGATGTAAATAAAATGTCGAGATCCGTATTCAACCGTAATCGAAACCGTTCTGTTAAAGCAGACAAGATCATGGAACAACTAAACGATGAAGACAACCCCGATATGAAGGTAAATTTCAGAGGATATATGCACGGTGGAAAGGGTTTCGCTCTTGAGGTATTAAATATGGAGAATATCACAGAGGCGACAACAAAATTGTGGAAGGGTATCATAGAAGGACAAGGTTTAACCTCTAATATTGTGACCGATATGATGGGTGGAAAGGTAAACATACAATGTGTACACGAAGAAAAAAGGCAAACCCGGCGGTATTATTTGAATTCGATTATGTATTTAAGTATGTGCATATTTTTTATATATATGCTATGGAGTCGCCATCAGTAATACCACAGGTTCAATTAAAAAAACACAGGGGTCTACACGACAATGATTCAAGATTTGTAGAGGAAGTTATAAAAGTAGTAACATCGCTGGATGGTTCTTCCTCTATGAAGTTGAAATTGTTTACCAAGTTCCCTACGAGATACACTATCATATTATGCAATCCACCAAAAATGTCGCTCGATGACATGAATCAAATCCTGATGATGAATGCAAAAATAACCGAACTAAAGGTTGATTTAAATGCATCTGAGTTGAAAATAGAATCAATCAAACACAATGAGGAGGTGAAACGAAAACGTAAACGAAGTTTCGGTGTGGACGATGTTCATATACCTTCGGATTATGATTTGACCATGGTGGACAAGAAAGATAGGCAGCACATTGAAGGGATCATACAAAATATATTGGGTATGACTACCATGGAATTTTCTTCGGATATCAAACCGTCTCCTTCGTATTACGACTTGGAAATAAAAGATATAGAGGCGGTAAACATAGAACGTATAAGTGAGATAGTACAACGCTATAGAGCTTTTATTACGGATACTGTATTTGATTACCCTCAGAAAACACTTACCATGAAAATAAGAAGGAATGATACCCCTATTACATCAATACGCCAGAAAGTGGTGCCGCGTAAAAAGTTAAAGGTCGGATGATAGAACGCGCTGCCATTGTTGTTCGTTCATATTTACCTTTTCGCCTTCCCAATGCTCGTTTATATACTTAATAATAGGAATATTGCTGTTTTTATTCTTAGGCATAACCAACTGTAAATTATTTTTTACAGCTATTTCTATACCGCGTTTTATTCTGCTTTCTAAACCGCGACTACTTTGTTTCCACTCTTTTTTCAAGTCTTTGGATTTAACCTCTGCCCCGTCATGTATTTTTATTATAATAACCGGTTCCCACGATCCTGCCGCTCGCTTGGTTATTCTAGGACCACCGGCTTCTAAACCATTATGTTGATTCAATCGCTTGAGAAAATTTTCTGTACAACCAATGTAGGTATGCGTTTTTATTTCTGGTCGGCGGTGTGAAATTAAGTACAAGTAGAGAGGCATTTCTATATAAAAAACAAAGTATTTATATGCGATTTCTGTTTAATATATGTCATCGAGAGAAGCACCAAAGCCGTTGACAGAAGAGCAGAGAAATCATGTTCGGTCTCTACTCAAACAACTAGGAGAAGCATCGGTTAGAAGGTCTAAACGAAAAAGAGATCATTCGGTAAAACAAACACCTAGAAAAACTTCAAAGAATCTTTCCCTCAAATATATAAAACCAAAGGTACAGGAATCTCCATTTGACGGTATAGACGAGGGACAGACGGTAGACGGAGTAGACTTGCCTCCGATATGTAATACTATGCCGGTAGTACAGCGTGTTCGGCTTATGTTATTACCATTGCATTATGACGATGTATCATTTTATAGAGAGGACATGATAAAAATGGTAAAAGAGGATTTGGGCTCGGACTTGAGTATAGCCGATGCCGGGTCTAAGGATAGTTTACGATTTGTGGTAGATGGTAACCCACCGATACGATTGTTATATGTTTATTTGCAACCATGTCCAACGGACAGTGAAAAATACACGTTACTTAATTGGATGTATGCTACTTAAAATTTCAATGCATTTTGAAAACTAACTAACCCCATATATCTCATAACCCGATGACTCCAAGAAACATCCAACAGTTTATCTATGTATTTTCTATCTGGTAGTGTGAATCTGTATATATCCGGTAGGAAGGTTTTGTGATACGTTTCCAAGAGACGAAAATGTCTTATTATATCATACGCCGCCTCTGCTAGAGCCCCATACTCGTATATTTCATCCTCTTTTATATCTTTTATATACTCGTAGTTGAAGTCACCCTCGTCATTGTATGAACGTATAACCCTCCTACTAAGCTGAGTGTCATCTTCCTTCACGGCATAATGCATCATCACAACAAGTGATATTGCGATCCAATCCGAGGCAATTAACAATCTTCTTGGGTGATCCACCGTTTTGGGATTTATTTGGCGGATAATATTCCACCACCCTGTTCTGTAAATTCTAGACCTTTTATGGATGGGCAAAATGACCGCACTGTCTAAATCAATAAATGCCAGACAATCGCATTTGCAAAACATTATATTTGCCGGTTTTAAATCACCGATTACTAGACTGGCGTCCCTATGCAATACCTGTAGAGCTCGTATCAACTGTTTCAAATGAACATCCTCTAATGTGTAATCGTGAGAACGCATCATATCGGCTAACGTTCCCTTGGGGCATAAACTCAATTCGCGAAATCTAAACCCCTGCCATACCCACTCGTTTTTGGAATAGTTAAAGTATTGCTGGTATTTTTCTTCAATCCAACCCAGTCTTTCTCTAATGATTTGATTTCTTACGTCATCGCTGTCTTCATCGGTCTCTTCGACCGATATAGCCAAATCTCCAATTACATACACTGCTTTATATGAACCACATTCCGGTTCTAGGACACCACGCGTAGTCATAAATGGTACCAACCATTTCGGTAAATTTTTTGGTGGTTTTTTTTTGTACATCCTAATTATATCACTTCTCCAAAACACTTTACCCCTTTTACTACATGCCATTTACATATGTACGGATTATTTATATAGACAATATATGTTATTAAACCATATACTTTATACACTCTTGTTGTAACTCATCGTGTCCCTTAACCCTCGCAATAAGTTCCATATACCATCCTCTATAGATGGCAAACGTATCGTTGCCCTTTATAAAGACTAGAAAATCTTGTAAGGTTTTCTCTGTGGTTTCTGGTGTCATATTAATTAGTTTTTCAAGTTGTTCGTTTTCCAACACTGACATTTATTGTTTATTTAAGACATATTTATACCCCACAATCCACAATTGTCTTGTTCAGTCTCACGTTGACCGAATTATGAAACTCACAGACCCATTTTTCAGTCATTTCTACTCGATGTGATTCCAAATATTCCTTTATATGTTCCCTACAATGTGGACATGGATACAACACACCAAGCGTTTCCATCAACAACATGAATGCCGGGTCGTATTCAGGGTCTGCGTGTTTTACTATCTCATGCAACAGATACCATGTAGATTTTCCCAACTTGTCACGGTCTATTTCTTCACAGGCACAATCACATGCTTCGCCTTCTGGAGTTACTTCCATAAAGGTGGCACCGGCAGCGCATAGGAATGTTAATAACAATAATAAACGCATTTATTTGATTTATAGCACGTATTTATACATATATTTTTTTTCAATTTAAAAAAAGTTATATAGTGTTACTTTCTTACTCTTCTTTATAATCTTCTTTCTCTCTGGTTCCAACTCCTTCGGTTTTCGTTTCTTTGCCCATGACGCAAAAACACCCGTAACCGCCGGTTTCTTTAATGCATTGCATATAAATAATGTCTTGGGGTTGTCGCATAACTTTTCCAAAATTCTAGTCAGTGGTGGTATCATCTGTTTCTCCTTGTAGTAGTCTGTGTCTACGATATATTTACCCGATGTAATCTCCTCCGGCAACACCGCATTCTCTGACATCTTAAACGACTTCCCCTTTGCTATAACATATGGGACACGATCACCCGCTACAAATCCGTGTTGTTCGCCTCTTTCTTCGTTGATACGCATGGCCAAGTTAACATGCGCTGCCATGGCTTTGTATTCGTGGGGAGACCTAGACAGTTTCTTGCTCATGGTCAACAACTCAAGAGGTATTTTACCCAAGGCAAGATCTCGTATCGCATCGGATACAACTTTACATGCTTTGGGAACATCCATTGTGTTCATCAGTATAGACAACATCTCCTTTTGAGTTTTGACCAACAGTGGACAGAAATCACGCCGGACACACTCTAGACCCTTCATGTCTATCTTTACGTGACCTTCTTCGTATTTCTTACCACAGTAACGTTTCTTTTTGATCAACATAAATGGCAGATATATCTTTTCGAATTCCAACTCAATTGGTTTTAAGAAGTGTGAATCGACATACTCGCCCATCTCTTTTCCTATCTCTTCTGCTCTGGCTACCGTCTCTTCGGGTGTTTTGCCATCGCACAGAGACCGTGGGAGATGACAGAATACTGAATCGGTGTCTCCGTATACACAGGTAACACCGTGTTCTTTTCCCCATACCGGATGATTCTCGATAAGATCTTGGGTCTTGAGTGTGAGACCACGACCATACTTTGTCACGGATTCGGCGATGCGCTTGTCGGGTAAAAACCCAACGCTGGCACCAGTAAACCCATAAATACTGTTGGCACATACCTTGAGACCCAATTGACGACCATTCGCAATCTTGTACTGGACGGTGTCGGGGTGATGCTTCTTCATGATTTTTTTCACCCTTCTTCGTTCTGTCAACAAAGAATCCAATATCTCTGGAAGAATGCCCTCTCTAGTTTCTTTGGTTGCAAAAATGATATTGGTATTGTAGTTGATCTTTGTTTGCATTCTACCATCTTTCCAATAATAGTCTGGAACCGTTCGTACTTCCTTTCCTTCTGTCCATCCCATGTCCAACATCTTTTGTCTAGACACAATGGTCTCGTAGGACATGTTCATGCATTGCATCACCGATGGGTACAGAGAGGCAAAGTCTAGTGTGGCTATGGCCTCCTTGTAGAATTTGGGCTTTGGGTCTAGTACAACCGCACCCTGAAACCCCTCAAAGGTTTCTTCTGTAACCGTTTTGACTTTTAAATCACTGGTCAATTCATTCCTTCTAGTCCAAGTTCTTTTTGTTTCTCGACGAGGAATAAAGTAGGCCGGTGTTCTTTTCTTGCAATATCTCAACATCAGGGCAATGGTTCTAATACCCTGACCTCGATTGAGAACATCGTTGATTGGAATGCCGGTAACGCATGCCAACTGAAACGATACAAACAACTTGCTCAGTTTGTGCATGATCTTACGCGTCAACCATGCATCCTTCACACAGTATACTGCCAATTCGTCTCTACCCTCTTTGGTTTGATATTTGGGGTGAATTTCGTTGTAATCCATGGGATATTTTTTTGTCCCCAAGAATTGCTCTGCTACATTGTCCAACTTGTAGGAATTCAAGTTATGATTCTTCTTCATGACTTGGTAACCATCATGGTCGATACGTCCCGGGCAGTACAAGGTTTTGGTAATGTTCTTACCTGCTTGCTTGCTCTCAAAGACCTTTTCTTTGATGAAGGATTCCACACCGATGAATCTACCCCACGAGGGATATCCACCATTGTTGAGGACATGATAACGATCAAATATATAGGGATGGTCAAAAAGCGCGGTGTTATATCCCTCGATAATGTCTATGTCCTGTTCAACAATAAATTTATTGAAGGAGTCCAACATGTCCAATTCGTCGTCGAAATGAAATACTGTTACGTCGTCTGAATTGTATTCATCTGTAGGTTCGGCAATGGGGGTCAATTTGTCCAATGGATCCCCATTCGGCGAGTGTATCCATACATATTTTTTCACCGATTCGTTGATCTGTACGACTGCTCCTATTGTACACACTGGATCCAATTCGGCACTTGGAAAATCATATTTACCATTACCCCTTGGATGGGGCACAGATTCTATATCATATGACAACACGTGCCACGGTGCTACATCATCTCGATCGATTTGTTTATGGGTGTTAAACCAGTTGGTTGCATTCAATTCGATATCACAGTATGTAGTCTTTGTTTCTACTTCTGAACCTTCGATTTGCATCCAACTACAAGAGTATATGTCTCTATCGATGAGGTACTGAAGACCATAGTCTACCTGTTCGTTGTAGATGGTGTACGGCCTGTCCAACATATAACCTCTATGCTTTTCATTGATGACCTCCCCCACTTTACCTTCCTTGGCCTTCATGTCTACTAACCCATCGCATTTGAATTTTTTATCTTTTTTATCAATCTTCACAATCTTTTGACTTCCAACATAATCACATTTACGAGTTAACACTGCTTTGAGGTCATGGAATTTCCATTTATCTACTGTAGATATCTTTAAGAACTTGGGGGTATGTTTCTCCTTGAAATCGGTTATGTCTTGGCCGTCCACTACCTCAAAGTATGCCATCTGTCTGCCATTTATGGCCCTGTCTATATTGGTGATTGTACCGGTCTCTTTCTTTTCATTCTTAATGATACTCTTGCTTTTGGAATAACGAATCAACGCGGCATTTATCCTTGTCTGTAATACCTCTATCCTAGCGGTCTCCAGACGTATATATAGACTTGGCCTGAACCCTGTAACATGGACTGCCACCGACTGGTCGTCTATAGTACGCCCAAACAAGGTAATGGCATTGCCCGGTGATTGAGTATCTAAATGCTGAAACTCTATGATCATTTTTAAGTCTAATCGGTTTGTTATATAGGATACATTCATAAAATTATTTTTGACTCACGCATGTTCGCGTGGGAGGCACATGCACGTTTGACTTGCATACATCGGGCCAGTTCATCGGTCGGTTCAATGCTGTACCCTAGCTAAAATAACTAGGCCTATGTACCTGCTAACGATTTTAGAGAGGGCACCCCTCTGGCGAAAAACTTTTTTTATTTAATTAATTCATGC
>MDTA01176293.1_pt1 | contig 13103 bp, 7 predicted proteins | sample 811151 | NCBI WGS metagenome assembly MDTA01 (sample SAMN05326648, study PRJNA326480) | marine metagenome | isolation source: seawater | place: Indian Ocean: South | collected 2010 | reverse complement strand
CTCAGACAGGCTTGACAGCAAATGAGGCGAAGCTATTATTCGCTCAGAAAAACCGAGGCAAGTCTGTAAAAGAACTAAGAAAAGCATCCGAGGCTCAGAAGACTGATGCAGAGAAGATGCAGGATGCAGTCAACAGTCTTACGAAAGAATTTGCAAAGATGGTTGAGGTCCTGACTACAGGTGGGATCTTTGACAACCTTACAAAGGGCTTTGGAGACTTCATGAAGTCAAAAGGAGATCTAGCAGAATTTCAGAGACTAAATGAGGCGATGTATCGGACTGGTTTCAAGTTGGGTGAAGTCTTTCAGCGTATGGTAGACGCCGGATTTTTTGACAAGATTATTGAAACAATCATGAAGATCGAACCGCTTGTAAACAGCTTGGCTCGCCCGGGCGGCTTCTTTGACATGTTAATGGGTGGAAACTTATCCGGAGCCAGCAAAGAGTTTGGAAGAGTCTTTAAGGACGTGTTCGGTATGAGTGTTCGAGACGGAATCGACGCTGCACTAGGCGCTCTCGCAGGCATGGCAGGTGAAATGGTTGATGCTGCTGCTCGCGCTCTTGAGGAGTTCTTCCCAGCATTTGAAGCAGGTCTCTCTGGTCAAGGCACCGGTGCCATGGAATCTGGGTTCGGAAAACTATTCTCAGCTTGGGGAAGATTCTTTAAAGCTATTTGGCCTTATGTTTCTCTTCTCTTGGGAGAGCTTTTTGACTCAATTCTAGACTGGATCGTTGCACACCCGATGAAGTCTATTGCGATAGGAACAGCTCTTGCGACTCTAATGTTCGGCCCATCGTTCGTCGTAGGTGCCGCAGCAATGCTCGGAGCTGCTCTAACAAAGATAGGCTCTATCACCCTGTCGGGTCTGAGTAAAGCCCCGGGCGCTTTAGGCGGCATAGGCAAGAAACTATCAGGAGTTTTTTCTAAGGGAGACAAGGTTGCTGATGCAGCTAAGTCTACTGCACCACCAGCTGGCCCTGGCCTGTCAAAGAAGCTGGATGAGGTTGAGAAGGTAGGCAAGGTCAATATCAAGCAAGTCCTGAAAGGCATGGGTTACCTGACTTTGATCGCAGGGACAGCAGGTCTAGCTCTTCTTGGCGCCGCAGCCGCTCTAACTGCTCTGTATAAAATGACAGGCCTAAAAACATCAGAAGTTCTAGAAACTCTTGCAGTCATAAGCGCATTTGCTGTAGGCGGAGGTGCACTAGCATACGCATTTAATAAAGCCAAAATTGGTAAGCTTCCTTTCGGAGAAATGATTAAGGGCGCTGCTGTCCTCGGAGTCTTTATGGGGATCTTAGGCGCTGCATTCGCCGGAATTACATACCTCGTTCGAGAAGCCGCCGGCGAAGATCCGTCCGGTGTAGCAGCTGTCATGGATAATATGGTACTTATTATCGGCGCAACAGCAATGATGTTGCCAATCGCCGCCGGTTTAGGTATCATGCTCACATCGTTCCCATTCGGAACAGCAGGTGTAGCAATACTCGCAGCCGGGTTTGGGGTGCTAGGTAGTCTAGGGGCAACACTTGTTTCTTCCTTTGTTCCTGCAATTGAAGCTATTGCTGCGATCAAGATAGAAGACCCTGCAACATTTAAGATAGTTTCTGACGCAATCTTAAGCTTGATGGACGTCTCAGCTAGAATGATTGATGGAATCGGTGAGATTTTAAAATCAATTAAGCCTACACCCTTAGAAGCTTCGAGGGGCGAGACTATGGCAGGAAATATTGCCTTAGTCGTAGACCTCGTGGACGCTTTCATGAAAAACGGCGTAGTGGCTTTAATGGATCAGATGAGGCAGATCGCATCGTTAAATGTAGATCAGTCTGCTATTGAAGCACTTGGAGCAATTGGCGGAATCATGCAGGGTATAGGAGTACTTGCCCAGTCAATGTCTCAGTCAATCTCTGATGGTGTAGCTGAAGCAACTGATAACGATGATATCGACAATGTGATAAAAGCTCAGGCCGAATTTGCAGCAGTCCAAGGACCTCAGGTAATTAGTCTTCTGGGCACTGTAAAAGACAAACTTTTCACCCAATCTTTCTTCTCTCTTCTAAACTCCATGCAGCTTGACGAAGGAAAGACATCAATGTTAGGCGACATCGCTCCGATCATTCAAGCCATGGCAGGATTCATGTCAGCTCTGACCCCGGGAGATGCTGTCCAAGCTATGCAGCATGTTGATAATGACCACTCTGCAAGGTTTATAGGATCCCTCGCCAGCTATGCTCAAAAAGTTGGCCCTGTTCTAGAGTCACTCTTGCCTTTACTAGGCGATATGATCAAGACAGTGATCGACGCAGCCTCAACGATGATACAGGAAATTCCTGAAAATCTAGATCCAGTAAAAGTTGAAGCAGCTGCGAATATGATGACGGCAATAATGGGCGTGGTAGGCGGAATGAATCAGACGATCAATGCCTCAATCAACTCCATAGCACACAGTAGCACACTTGATCCTGCGCAGCAAACTAAAATGATGAGTCGAATCAACAATCAATTTAAGACAATGGCTAAAGGTCTCAAAGACGATCTGATGCCAGCGATCAAGCATGTCTACGAGGAGTTTAACAAGTTCGAGAAGCCTACAGGAAACATTGCTGCAAAAACTCAGGCCCTAGAAGCTGTCATGAAGACGATAGAAACTGTGGCTAAGTTATTCGGAAAAGGCGGCTCGCTCCAGTCTACAGTTCAAGGTCAAGGATTTGATAAAAACGCTATGCAAAGAGCATCAAATACTATCCGTGATCTAATGAAAGTAACTTTCACCAATAAAACATATAAATCTGTGGAAGATTTTGCAAGAACCATGAGTAGTTCAAGAGGCTATGCCGGTCTAGAGAAAAAAGCCGGGTTATTTGTTACTGCCGTTGACAGCGCTGCAAAGATAAAGAATTCCCTATATAGACTCACAGCAGGTGCAATGTATGATTTCGATAGCCTCGACCACGTTCTGAGAGATATAAATTACTTCTCCGAGGACTGGATAGGAGACTTCCTGGCCAATTATGATAGTAGTGTTTGGGAATCAAAAATAACGATGGCCGAAAATCTTGCAGAACAAGTCAGAGTACTTAGCCAAGAGATCGAAACAATCAACACAATTGTAGACGGTATTCCAAACATCGAGCTCAGGGCTACAATTGATGATATTGAGGACAATCTCAAGATCGTTGAAGAGTTTACAAAGATCAAGGACAAGCCTATATCTCTTAACTTCGCCCTAGACATTCACATCGAGGCAGATAAACTCGCGAAAGCAATTCTTAAGACTGAAACAGCACAGACTCATTTAACACTGAAAAACACATCAACACTTATTTAGTAAGGACAAAGCGGACGTAGGTCCCGAGACAAGGAGTAACAATGTCACAATTCAACCCATCAGATTTATTGAATCTTGATTTTAATAAGAAGCTTAAAGAAGACGACCGATTTAAAAAGTATTACGATCAGTTAACTGAAGAACAAAGAGATCACGTTGAAAAGTTTGTTGAAGAGCTAGCAGGTGTATTCATGCCTAGTGTGACAAAATTCTATCAAGATCTAAACGAATTGTCTGATGAAGAAAGGCAGCAGTTTAAAGAGAATATTGAGAAGATGAATAGATAATCTTAGGCGGTAATTAAAAGTGGCAAGAGATAAGCTAAAAGACTTTTTACGAGTAAACGCGTACGGAGGATCTAACGGAACTGAAGAAATTCAGTACATCGTCGACCAACAGGGCGACGGTACGGCCGACCCGTATGTGGATGACCTTAAGGGTGATATAAAGAAAGCTTTAGGCGACTACGCTAGTTTTGAAACCAAAGAAAACAAGTACCGACTCAAAGACGGTATGAATCATTTTAAGCTCACGGGAGACGACGGTAAAGCAGCCGCTTACGACTCCGGTGACGGCGGCGCAGAGAATGCATTTTTCCAGCAAGATTCTAGAGAGCTGTCTAGTGAAGATCTTCGAGCCTACTTCGATACGATCTCAGGTGGGTCTACACCTGACGCAAAAGGCGGCGGAACTTTTGACCCAAACCAGATTCGTGACGTTCTTGATAAGTCAGGGAAAGATGGTACTAAGGCAGGTGATACAACACTTCGAGATGCAAGAAACAAAAAACTGATAAGTCCTGTGTTGACACAGTTCAATAGATTCCACCCCGACGGAAAATCACCCTATAACGCTTCTGGTAGTCCTATGACCGCAGGCCAGGTTGATGGATTGCCTTTTGTTTCTAAGCAGAATGAGCTAGGAGAATACGATAACAATTCTGCTAATGTCAAGCTAAAAGCGATGAAAGACATAGGCCAAAAGCTCGTCGTTGCTGCAACGGGTCATAGTCCAACTCAGGGTGCTTTCTTAGCAGGTCTGCTACCTTCGCTTCAGCAGCTAGGAGCTTCAAAGACAGATCCGAATGACATGTTAGCTAGGAACGTTGAGAAGCCTGGTTTCGGTGGCGGCAACAAAGATACAAAGGGGTCCAGTGTTACCAAAGTCTACGATGGTTATCGAGCTAAGTCTTTTGGCGCACTCAACAGTCCTCTCGAGCCTTTCGGTGCCACGCCTAAATTAGGAATGACAACGCTTGTTGTTGCACTTGTTCTCGCTGTTGGTCTTTTAGTAGACTTGGTTGCGATGATAATTGGTGCCTTGATTCTTCCACTACCATCAGGAAACAAGGCAACAAGAGAGGCAACACCTGAGTTTAACCCGGCCGACTCAGGGAGAATGGGTGTCGCTTTCCAGGGGGGCGGCGCTGCTCTTGTCAAACCGTCGTTCTTTGGCGTACGTCCAACGAGAATGGATTTTGTTGAAGCTACATCTCTTGGGACAGAAATATTCTTCGGTGAAATAGACGACTTCCACGGGTCTGGCGGAGGCCTCTTCTCTTTCCTTCCTGGCGGTAGAAATATTAATGATTCTCCTGGTTATTACGCCATTGTCTTTAGAGCAGTAGTACGATCTACGATCGAAATAGGCCTAGCTTTTGGCGATATCTTCAAAGGAGGCCTCTTCGCTGCGCTTGGCGCTATTGCCGATCTCTTTGATACAATTAGAAACTCAAAGCTTGTAGGCTACATGAACATGCTGGCTGCTTTAGGAGATATTTACGAAGAAATTCTTGAAGAAAACAGTACAAGAACAGTGATATCTAAGTCAAAAAGCTCAACAGGGGGTCTAGACACAAAAGTTTCCGAGCTTGATGCAGATATTTTGCAGGCAGGAACTCAGGAGCTGCGTGTATCAAAAAGCAGGTACACGATGCCAGACAGCGCTCTCACGCTCGGGCCCACACTTGTTTGGCGCCAAGGCGCTGCTCCAAGCACATATTTGCTAAATGCAGACACAATCGCAGCCGCCGACGCTGTAGGACAAGGCTTAGTAGCAGGCTTTGGTCTAGAAGATCCCGCATATCAGTACGAGTTTAGTGAAGCGTTAGGTGACGATAGCAATAAGCAACAAGTCGTAGACTCAGGTCAAAACAGGTTGCCATCTGCGCTTGTAAAGAAAATAGAAGATTTAGCAGACGGCGAATACATGCCCTTCTATTTTCACGACTTAAGAACAAACGAGATAGTCGGCTTCCACGCTTTTCTTACAAGTCTAACTGATTCATATACAGCAAATTACGATTCAAACCAGGGGTACGGTCGAGCTGATCCAGTTATGATCTATAACAATACACAAAGATCAATCGGCATGACTTTTTGGGTAGTCTCAACGAACGAGCAAGACTTTGATGAGATGTGGTGGAAGATAAACAAGCTGACGACCCTAATGTACCCACAATATTCAGCAGGGACTCAGGTGACAGCTCCTGGCCTAGCGGGAGATAATCCTTTTACAGCTCCGTTTTCTCAAGTCATCGCTGCATCCCCTATGATAAGGCTTCGTTTAGGCGATCTTTTTCGGTCAAATTATTCAAAGTTTGGCCTGGCAAGAATTTTTGGACTTGACCAGCATACTGACGTGGTGGGTTCTGTGCCCGCTTCAGATATCGCAGCAGCAATATCTGAAGTTGAAGCACAGTCAGCTGACCTTAAGCTTCCGCCCTTGCTGGGAGGAATTCAATGCAAATTTATAACTAAGCGAAGAGTAGCTTTATCGTATAAGAAAGATGACAAGAAGAGGCTTCGAAAGATTTATGTCCCAGCCGGCCTGATGGTCCAAGTCGACGGTATCGACGTCACTGTCGAGTCTTTAGAGAAATTTTTAGCGACAGGAGACTTAGCAGCAATAAGTAGGTACGGGATAGCTACCGTCGAAGTTATAGATCCAGCGACTCACCCTGATCATACTTTTACAAAAAACGCATCAAAAAAATTCGAAGGGTTCCAGAAACGAGCAAAAAACAAAGGCATATCAGACTTAAAATTTGTGGTGCCTTACAACCTCGTGGCCGATACAACCACGTTCAAATTATTTGATGGGTCTGCCGCCGATGCTGGAGCATCATCTCCAAGAGAGCCTGCAGAAAACACAGATCTTGTGACTTTCTTAGATGCTGACACTAATCCTGTTACAAAAGCTTTTGAATCGACAATGGGCAAAGGCTTGGCCGGATTTATAACTTCGATGGATTTCCAGTGGCTGGATCAAATAACATGGGAGACAGAAGGATCAAAAGCACCCAAGGCATGCGCAATTACTATCTCCTACTCGCCAGTCCACGACATAGGTCCGGGGCTTGCTCACGATGGAATGAATCGAGCACCAATTTATAATGCAGGGTCCTCTGTGAACAAACTCGCAGGGCGCCCATACCACAAGAGCACAGAGGGTGAATCATGAAAAGGTATCCGTTAACATCACAACGTGAAAGGTTGTATTATGGGACGTCATCCGCCATAAGAATTGTACGAAGCCTTGTCAATAACGGCACAGTACAAGTAAAAGAATTGGCGCTAAGAGAATCTGAGCGACTTGACCATGTTGCTTATAAGCATTACGGCGACACACGTCTCTGGTGGATAATAGCAGCTGCTTCTGGAATCGGTTGGGGATTGCAGTGCCCGCCAGGAACTTATCTTAAAATACCTACAAATTTAGGTGCAATCGCAAACGCTTTATAATCAATCATGTCTTCTAAGTCAAAACAAATATCGACAATTCACGAGTATATCTTGTCGATGGCTTCTCACACAGGATTTTCTGTTGGTAATCTAGGTGAAGCAAAAGACGCAATTACTTTCACACCTATTACAGGGCTTGTTAATGATGGAATGGTTAATGATGTAATCCCCGAAATGATTAATGATTTTTCTGCGCTTGAAGCCCTAAGGGCAGCAGTCTTTGGAACAGGCCCGGGAAATCCAACAACAATAGAAATTCACACACTGCTTGAATCAGACGACAAGCTAAAAGACAGCGTAAAAATACTACAGTATGACGACGACTCAGCTGGGGAACCTTCTGGTGACTATATTCTCAATGACGCAAACACAAACTGGTCAACACTTCACAAAACCTATAAGACAACAATTGACACCCTTTCAGGGAATGAAGAACAAGAAAAAGAATCAGTGACTGAAGAAGAATCTTTAGCCCTGCCAAGTGTTTACAACATTTGTACGACTGATATATCGCTCTCTCGCGAAGTAGGAAATGCTGAAGCAATTCATTTATTTATGAATACAGTGCCCACAACTGAATTTTCACGGTGCGTACCCTACTTAGATGTTCAATTTTATGGCCCGGTAAGATCTGGTGAAGTGGACTCAGATGGAGTGCCGTCTCTTTACAGATTTATCTTGGGAGATGAAGAATTTAAAGGTTCACCATGGGCAAACACATCTAATAGACTTGAGATGCCTGATGCATCTGAAGACACTTCTGAGACAGCTGAAAAAGCCAAAGTCCGAAACGTAAGTGGTATGGAGGTCTTTCTCTCGCCCCAGACTCTAGTAAATGCAGACGAGAGAACAACAGCATCACGCATGGGTGGCTTTCATGGCTTGACCAATGGTGTCGTAGATCCTTTTCGACCTTTTATGTCTTTAAATGATTTAACTTTAAACATAGCACCTAAAGTAAACTCAATTATCTTTTCTGATGGTACTTTGTCCTTTACTTTGCATGACAAATCCAGACTCCCGGAGATTTCTTCACTTGTGAGCCCTAAAAATATGGGACAGGTATATATGACTATAACCTACGGCTGGAGCCACCCCGATGGCGAAGGTACAGCAGACATAACAGTAGGAAAGTTTTTAGACAGCCTCAAAACAACTGAGACTTTTATTATTTCAAATTCTTCATACACATTTACACCCTCAGGTGAAGTAAACATTACTTTAAGTATTGCAGCTAGTGGTGCCAGGCAGGTCCTAGAGACAGGCAAGGTTATGGACGATGTGTGCATGTCTGATGCAAGATCATTAGAAGAACTTGAGGAGATGATTGTCTTGATAAGAGATTCTTTACCTGAAAAGGTACAGGGTGTCCCGACAACTAAAGTGAAAGATCAGTTCGAATCAGCAGGAAAAGGCGCAGGTATTTTCACATCAGAACTAGGTCGTAGAGGTCTGCGGGAGTTAATAGCAACCGCAAAAAATGCAGATATAGACCCAGACGATGCAGTCACTAAGTTGGAAGAGATGGTCGACTCTGACAAGCTTACCGAAATGGAATCAAATCGAAAAAGTATTCATGATCTCTGGAAGAAAAAGCTCACATCAGTAATTGTAAATCCTGATCCGTTCTTAGTTTGGGATACTTGTTGGGGTTCTGATCTTCCTCCGGCCGGCTATCGTCACAAGAAAGGCTTAGAGGAACCGGCTACAATAGCAAGGTACCTTCAAAAAGAAGGCGGTGCCACCCCCGGCGACCGCGACCTCATGCGTCGAAAGTACTGTAGCTTTGGAAAGCTTTTCAATGCTTACGTAGTTGCTCCTCTTTTATACTCTCCTAATTTTCCTGACTTTGACGAAGTTCAAGTTCACTGGGGCGTCTTGAATGACAGGGCGTCCTACTTGAAGAACATGAACATCTCTGCAGTTCCAGTAAAGACTAGCGACTTTGTGGAAATCATGCAAGAAGTCAAAAACGCTCAGGGCCCAAATATCGGAATTTACGACTTCATAGGGATGATTCAAAATGCCTTTTTTGACAATCAAGCCTGGGAGGCATATGGCTTCAACAAGTCAGGCTCGGACACCGAAAGAGAGATAAATGAAGAGACCGGTCTTTATGACTATAACGAGGCCGAAGATACGTCAGCAGCTCATACTAGGAGGCTTGCGGTTCTAAAGGATGCTTACCAAGGGTCCGGCCCATTTGATTTTAAGCAGCCATTAATTAAAGTTCAGTTTGAAGCGCCTCCAATTGAGCCCCTGGATCCAAATGAATCTGAAGTCGGCGGCGGAGGTGCAACGAAGCAAACGAAGATATTAAAGATCTTTATCGAAGATGAAAAGTCAATGTCGTATAGCGGCGCTGTAGACCTAATGCAGAGAGTTTTTGAACACTATATTCCGGCTGCTTTAACTACCGAGCCAGAAGATGAAAGCAAAGTAAGCGCAGATCGATCAAGAAGGGTGAACAATTCCCGAGCAGCAAATTTTGCACAAGATATGGGGTTGATGACAACAACAGGCGGCCGCCTCACATTCGCAGGTGGGCAGGCCTACAAGTCGATCTTAAAAGCCTTTGCACCCAGCGTTGAGATAGGATCTAGTAACTCAGCTGTTTTTGCTGCTAGCGTTCAAAATATGGCAGGATCAGGTAATCTGAGAGACGTTCACATGTTGAAAGGGGCCAGCCCAGCATCTCAATCCGTCGAAGAAGAGATAATGCCTTTAACAATGATGCCTCAACAAATGACACTAACTTTACCTGGTATGCCACTCCTTGCACCTCTCGTGACGATGTTTATTGACATGAAAACTGGGACTGACATCGACGCACTCTATAGTATTCAGAGTGTTTCTCATAATGTAGCAGCAGGAAAATTTGTTACAACTGCAAATCTCTTTTATACAGGGGGATATGCAGTGTTCAGAACACTGGCTCAGCGCTTGGGCGACTTCGCATCTCATATGTCTGACACAGTAGGTAAAGATCTTGTAATTGAAGTTGATAAACATCTTGCAGCCTCAGAAGAAAGCTTTGAAGATCTGTCTGACGCCAAAAAAGCGAACATTCAGAAACTTAATGCTCAACTGAGACTTGAAGGGGTCCCACCGCTATCTGAAAATAGTTCTCCAGAAGCCGACGCGCCCGATTCTGCAGCTGTAGGCGCTGCAAAAAAAGAGCGGGTTGCAACTTTGCGCTCGTTTAAGCCAAAAGAAGTAGTAGAATTAATCAAAAGACACTTGGGACTTGCAGTCAAATACGCAAAAATGACAGAAAACGAAAAGCTTTCAGATCTTCTAAAAGAACAGGCAGAGAAAAATCTCGAAAAGCAGAAGACGATCGCTTTGGATCACATCGATGCGATGTTAGCTCACATCGATGCACTCTATGCTGGCGATGAAGATGATAGCAGGAAAAATAATATGATCGCACAGCTTGAAGAGTACAAAGCGAAGCTTGGGTAGTTGAACATTTATACTTTTGCACATTAGTTTAATGCGTGAAAGCTTGCATCTCCAAAAATCTCTTAGGTACTGAAAAAAATCTTCTTTGTGAGCGTGAATCCGGTCTTTTCTCTTGGGTGAACGCACCACCTGATGACGCTTGGATCTATGGAAATGCTCCAAACACGCTTAAATCCTTAAATGACATTTGTCTGATGTTCAACATCGACCCGCGAGACCGCCCACCTGAGAAGTATGTAAGTGCTTACACAGAGTGTGGGCTCCCTGCGGGGCTCTCAATACCTTGGCATTATTCTTTACCCAAGGCCGTGTTCCAAAGGTACATTTCTGACCTTGTAGAAGACCTCTGGAGTGCACTTGATAAGCTTAATGATACAACATACGTTGATAATTTTCTAATCAACAGAGGGACTCTGACAAGCCTTGATGAAGCTTGCATAGATATTAGCTTGTTGCAGAAGATTAAAAAGTCTGAAGTGAATCCAACACTTCTTTCGACAATTAGCTCTTTTATGCCAAAAGAAGGTACGATGCTGTCTCCACCAGTTTACCAGCAAGGTGGAACAGGAAGGACGGTTGTCAAGCGTGGCCCTAAGATCTTGACATTAAAGAAGGAACATAGAAAAATCTTTAAGTCAAGATATCCAGGCGGAAGAGTGATTCAGCTTGACTATTCTTCTCTCGAACCTAGAATTACAGCCGCGCTCTCAGGCAAGGTTTTTTCTGGTGATATTTATGACAGTATTGCGCAGAAGACAGGATTGAAGCTTGACAGAGTTAAACTAAAGATCGCAGTCATGGGTGCACTTTACGGCATTTCTCCTGTTAAGATGCAGCTCGTCGTTGGGCGTGATATTGATGCATCTGTCGTCTTAGACAAAATTCGAACCTTCTTTAATATTTCCAGTCTGTCTCGAGAACTTGAGCGTCAATGCGGCGAAGACATGACAATTCATAACTTCTTTGGAAGGCCGCTATATTTTTCTAAGCGAGATCCTCACATTCTAGTAAGTCACTACATCCAGTCCACCGGAGTAGATATCGCTCTTTCAGGTTTCGGCAAGATTATTAAAAATATTCGAGAAGAGGAAATGAAGATGAATCCAATTTATATCATTCATGATGCACTTCTTCTTGACGTGCCTCCTGACGAGGTAGAAAACTTAAAGAAAGTTGCAAAATTAGGCGAAGAGATAGACCACTTTGATGTACCATTTCCCATCTCTATTAGTAAAGTTTAGTAGTTTCTCTTTGTCCATAATAATTAATTGCGTAGTCTCAAGGAGCTAAAAATGAGAATTAAGAAAAGCGACCTCAAAAAGATTATTGCCGAAGAAATGAAGAAGGTTGCAGACCTTGCTATCGACAATGACAACCCTGCCGATGTTAAGGCAAAGGAAGACGCCTGGTCGGGTGGCGAGAACCTGCATCACAACAAGGATCACGAAGAAGATCTGATTGAAGCATTTGATGCTGAGCGCCTCCGCGACTTCGTTCTCTCAGAACTAAAAAGCCTAGATTAATTTGTAAACTCGCCCTCCTTGTGGTACAATAAACAAGGAGATATAAATGAGTTTACCTGCTGAAAAGCTACAGTCTAATTTTGAGCTTTATTACAAGCTAAGTCAGAAAGACACAGATCGTGCCGAGATGTACGAGGTCTTTGTCGAGACGCTTGGAGAGCGCCTTGCGCTGTGTCCATTTAATTGCAGAGAAGATCAAGGTTGGGCATACCCCGGTGGACTCGTAGAGTACTCATTAAGTGTCCTAAACCACCTGAAAAAGGAGAATGAGGCTCACAGTCTTAACTTGTCTCCTGATGAGATGATTACTGTATCTCTCTTTCACGCAATTGGTAAGGTGGGTGATGTTGAACATGACCTCTTTGTGAAGGAGACTTCAAAGTGGCATCAGGACAAACTAGGTCAATTTTTCAAGTTTAACGAGAAGCTTGAGAAGATGACTGTTGAACACCGATCTCTTTGGCTACTAAATCATCTAGGCATTAAGCTGTCAAAGGATGAGTGGCTAGCAATTCTTTTGAGTTCAGGTGCCCTTGCTGATGAGTCTAAGTTTTACCATCACGGACAACCGGTTCTTTCTGTTGCACTGAATAATGCTATTAGGCTAACTGCTGTATTAAAAGACTAGGCTAGAAGATATGTATACACATGCCTAAGTCAGCTGAGTTTCACATAGCACCGGGTTATTCATCTGGTCACATCAAGTCACCGACACTGACAGGACAAGTAGGAGATCCTTCTGCTTGGCCTTCGACTCATCACTCTAGAACGACGTCCACAGTTTTGTCAGGTTTCTATGATGAAGAGTGTGATGATGAACTCTTTGACTGTTATGACGAAGAGGAAGAAGAAGTGAAAGAAAGCTTAATTAGGGAATTTGTGCGAGGCATCTTGCTTGAAGCCAACAGAATCGAGCTAAACCCACCACCTTTTGTAGCCTACCCAGGACCCACCAAAAAAGCAGAAGCAGACGAAGATGAAGATATCATCGATGAAGACGAGCTTGAAGAAGAAGAAGAAGTAGAAGAGATTAGTGCAAT
>MDTA01216098.1_pt1 | contig 13104 bp, 10 predicted proteins | sample 811151 | NCBI WGS metagenome assembly MDTA01 (sample SAMN05326648, study PRJNA326480) | marine metagenome | isolation source: seawater | place: Indian Ocean: South | collected 2010 | reverse complement strand
TTCTTTTTGAGATGGTGCAATCGTCAATTCCTTTGTCTCGTTGCATGGTCAGCCAAGAGTAGTAACTCACGCCGGCCAACAACGTAAAGATGGGTGCAGCCAGGCCAACGGGAAGCCACCAGAGGTGTTCTCGCGACATCGGCCCAGCACCCGAAGTGCCGTAATGAGAAGAGAGGTTTTCTACAAAGTGAACCAGCACCATTATCCCGATCGCCGCAGTTCGTAGAATATCAATAGAAAAGAGCCGCACGAGATCAATTTCCAGCAGTTGAGAGAAGGTCAACAAGTAGCAAAACAATTTCCGCAGTGAGTAAGAAAACAATCGACCAGATCAGAACATATTCTCGTTGCGCTAACGTGTATTCGCTCACTCGTTGCCCTGTCGTTTCGTAGAGACGGATCATGATTTCAAGCTGCTCACTGACGAATTCCTCACGGTCAATCAGTCGAGATCGATCTCGGAGCCGCTCTCCAATCTGGCCGGCAAGAGTCGGTGGGTGTTCCGGTGCTAAATGAATACGGGGCGAAAGTCTGGATAGCTTTCCTGCAAGTGACATTACTTGCTTGTACTGATTAGCCAGAGCAGAGGCAGATTCTTTGTCCGAATGGTTAAATGAAAATCCAGTTGGTAAGTCATTCTCGTAGTGTTCCCAATGTAAAGGAAGCGCGTCTTCAATAACACCAATTTCCAATGCTGTCTTGGTGAAATCTAAAATAGACTGTTGGGCCTTCTCAAAGTGCCGAGGTGCTGTAACCAAGACCATTCGAATGGGTGTCCAAAGCACCAGCGTGCCATAGAGCTCAAGAACAATCGGTTTGCCACAAGATTGACCCTTGGCTACCCACGCGAGACATTCATTGAGATGGTCTTCAGCAGGATCGTCGGTAGAAATTTTTAAAAATTCAATTCCTTTTTCTGAGGAGATTGATGGGAAATGAACTTCTTCTACATGTCCTCCTCGGAAAGAGTGGGTGACTGCCTTATCGCGTCCTTTTTGGGCAGTCCCTTGGAAGTTGTGTGGAATGTCTCTATTCATTTCAAACCTGTTCTTGGGCTGCTGCCATTGTTGTAATCCAGCCTGCAGCATAGTCGGCAGAATCTAGTACGCCATTCAATGTGGAGTCAAACAGGTAGTCACCGACTACAAGGAGATGTGGGCATGCAGCAATATCAGGACAATGTTTTGCATCATTTTGACGTTGCTGGAAGCCACCTGGCTGCGCACTCACTGCTCCGAGCCAGCGATGAATTTTGGCTTCACGAAAAAGTTCTTTTGCCTTATCCCTTTGAAAAGGAAGTGAGTTGATTGCTGCTGGTATAAGTTCCTCGTCACTGTATTCAGCCATCTTTTGTGCAGCCGCACCTCCGAGTAGCCATCCAAGAACGCCATGATTTGCCTCCGGTATTCGTGACGATTCATCGTAGAGACAGCAACCATCAAACGCGTCGAGCATGCAGTACGAATCATGAAGCCACGATTTCCAGAAGGGCTTTTCAAAGAGAATGGTGATTCGAAGGTAATCAGCAGGATGGTCATGGTGTGCAATGTGGCTCTGCATTGCAGATGCTAGATCACTGTCAGGAAATTCGAGTTTCTTTAGCGGCTTTATTGGCAGGGCGATAACAACGGCATCAAAGCCCTCGCTCTTACTGCCACCAGTAGCTTTCCAAGAAAGTTCTAGTGTGTTTCCGACACCCTTTTTGATGGCTGTTACGTTGGCATTCAATCGAACATCTGCAGAAAGTCGACGGGCGATAGCATCTATGAGAAGATCATTGCCCCCTGTGATGCTGTACAGTTGCATATAAGCAGGATCATTCATGAGATAGTTGTCGAGTCCATATCGATGGCTTGTCTGAGATGGCTCTGTGGCGAGATCGCTATGAATGTACTGTTGAATATAATTCTTTGTTGTGTTTGCGAGTTGGTCGAGTGCGTGATTAAAACGTTCGTCTTGAAGACTTGTGCCCCACGCGTTGATGTGTGAAGTCGAAGTGCTGTCATAAAATTGTCTTGGTGAGACTTCCGATTTCGCGCGGTTATTGAATCGCAGGAACTCTTGAAGAGTAACTTCACCGAGATTGTCTTGCGCGTCCTCTATTGTGCCTAAGACCGTTTTTCCACGGACAATTGATGCACCTCCCATTGACTGTGTTCGAAGGCCGAATTGTTCAATGAGTTCTCGAAGCGGATCTTCATCAATCACAGAATAATCATAAAATTCAGCTGCACCGGCTTCGTAGTGTATGTCGCTGGAGGAAAACCGTTCAGTTAACAGTTTTCCTCCGAGTCGATTGGTAGACTCGAAAATAGTGATGTTGAGAGGCGTGGAGTGGTATTGTTCAAGAAGATAGGCAGTGAAGAGACCACCCGGCCCTCCACCGACAATTCCAATATTCCACCGTGGTATTTTCATAATGGTATGTAACGTCGTGGCACGGGGAAATGTTGCATTTTTTGTGTAAGTACTTAGTCACAAAAGCGAGTTTCCAACAAAAAAAGATTTAATCCATTGTGGCTAGCATGATCGCAGTACGGCACGCATCTTTATAGGTTTTCAGGTCGAGCCATTCATTAGTTGTATGGATGGCATGCTGTCCGCAGCCAAGGGTGACGGTTGGTATGCCATTGGCAGCCATCCAATTGGCATCTAAACCACCGTTTGAAATATCGTAGTACGGTTTGTGGCCGAGGGTCTCAAGTACTTTGTGAGCGGTTCTTACTGAGGGTTCATTTTTGTTGAGCCGAAAAGCTTCGTAGTCAAGTCTTTTTGATATGGAAACAGTTCCTTTACGACCGCTCGAAGACTTCACTTGATTTACTGCTTTTTTAAAGGCTTTTTCAATTGCTCGAACAATTCTATTTCGAAAGACGGCGTCGTGCCCTCTTGCCTCGGCCCGCAGAGTAACACTTTCTGCGACGACATTCGTAGCAGCGCCGCCCTGAATGACCCCAATATTGCTTGTTCCCCTCTTCGATTTTTTCTCCACTAAACCGTGCCAGCCATCTTCGTGCAATGAAGCAATGGCAAGTGAAGCAATTGTAATCGCTGAAACACCTTGTTCTGGCGCGACACCGGCATGACTTGGGATTCCCTCGATGGTGATATCGAGCCGCTCACCACCTGTTGCCCCGACTGTCAATTTGTCTACATCTCCACCATCAAAGTTAAAGGCTAATTTTGGTTTTCCAAGGTCGGTTGCCTTCACCGTACGAGCACCCCACAGCCCAACTTCTTCCTGTATCGCAAAGAAAAATGTAAGTGGTGGGTGGTCAATCTTTTGTCGAAGAATCTCGAGGGCTGTTGAGAGTACAACACCACAGCCGGAACGGTCATCGGCGCCAAGCCCTGTCTCTGGATTTCCACTTCGTACAATGTCGCCACGAACAACAGGTCTGGTTCCCTCACAAACGGGGACAGTGTCCATGTGCGCCATAAGGAGTCGTCGTGGTCCTCGGTAGGTGCCTGGGAATTTCACGATCAAGTTTCCACAGTTACCCTGAATAGGTGTTTTTTTGTGTGCTTGGTCAAATGAGATAAAACTTTTTGGGCAACCAGCGTCGAGTAATTTTTTTTGAATAATTTCAGCGACTTGTTTTTCCTGCCCTGAAATACCAGGGATTTTCAAAAGTTCAAGAACGGTTTTTTCTGCTCGTGCCAAATCAATGTCAGGTATGTTTGTCAGGTCTTGTGCAGCTGACTGTGCCGGATGTTTCTTCTGGGTACGAGATTTTTTTTGAGCTGCTGGGCGACAAGGATTTCTTTTTTTTGTTGTGGAGGGTGCCATGAAAATTTTTCTTGCGGGGATAATGCAGGGGTCGTACCGGTCAGCTTGCGTGCATGACCAATCATACCGTGATTCATTACATAATATTGTACAGGGCCATTGGTCAAAGGCAGAAGTCTATGACCCATTTGCGAAGCACACTGAATCAGTTGGGTATAGCAGTGGGCGTGCGAGGGACGTTTTTTGCGAGCATATACGAATGTGTCAACAGTTCGATGTGTTGATTGCGTATGTTCCTGAGGCATCAATGGGCACAGCTATTGAAATGTGGGAGGCATATACCCATGGGAAGTTTGTGATTGCGATTACACCGCTTGTTCGCAATTGGGTGGTGCAGATCACCAGCAATGTCATCTACGAAAATGTGTCAGCATTCGTAGACTCGCTTTGTTCCGGTGAGATTGATCGTCTGATGGGACATGAATGAAGTTTTTGTAATTCGTTGGTGGTGGGAGCCAGTGGGCAAACCGAAGCGGCTATAAGTAAGAACTGGCTAATAATAGGCATGCATGAGAGTTGTAATTACGAAAAGTGTGCCGGCGGCAAGTCCAGCTGCGGCTAGGTCATCGGCCATGATGCCGGCACCATTCGGAAGATTTTCCAATTGTTGACACGGAGGTGGTTTCATGATGTCGAATAGCCGAAAAAGCAGAAACGCGAGGAGCATGATCAACCATGTTCGCTGTTGGGCGGGGACAACAAGAAGAACGAGCGGCATAGCGGCAAATTCATCAAGGATGATGGATGAAGGGTCTTTTTGTCCCCCAAGTTGCTTTGAAGCAATCGTACAGATAGGAACGCCAATGCAGCATAGCGTCAGCCATAATTGTACTTCAATAAAAAAAGGAACCTCGGCAAGTGAAAGTGCTGCGATAAATGGTAAGGCAGCCGCAGATCCCCACGTCCCGGGTGCTGGACGGAGTCTGCCAATCCAGAAACAGGTCGCCAGCAATATGGCGGGATGACCCCAGGCGACTGGCTTTGTTGCATCAGACGGTTCGTTATTCACAGTGCTGTTCCTGTTGGCAGACTAAGAAAACGGTATCATATAGACAGTAATCCCTCGGATCGAATGTTTTCGCTTCAAGCCTACAGGTTTTTCCGTGTCTTCTTCACAAAATTCTGATTCTCAATCACCAGCTGAGGGTTCAATTGGTACGCTCTGTTTGGTTGAGTATCCGCACCCGGCACTCTTTCGGAAGTCAAAGCCACTTCTCCGTATTGATGGTGGCATCCGTGACGCCGTTGAACAAATGTTTAATATCATGTACGAATCCCACGGTGTTGGGTTAGCTGCGAACCAAGTAGCTTTGCCGTATCGAATGTTCGTGATTAACACTACAGGTGATCCAAATTCGGGTGAAGAATTGGCGTTTCTGAATCCAACGTTGTCTCGGCCGCGTGGTACAGCGATCCAAGAGGAGGGATGCCTCAGTCTTCCTGGACTGCGAGCTGACGTGCGTCGGCCAGAGCGAGTGGTCATTGATGCCTGGAGCGTAGATGGTCAGCCGATACGTATTGATCTCGATGGTTTCTTGGCCCGTGTTGTTCAGCATGAATTTGATCATCTGGAAGGCCGTCTTTTTACTGACAGGCTTCCTGATGCGGCAGGTCTTGAAGTGAAGCGGGATCTCGAATTACTCGAAGATATCTATCGTGGGAAACAGTCCCGCGGTGAATTGCCCCCAGAAGAAATAATCATAGCGGAACTGGATCGGCTCGAAGACAAGCGTTGTAAGCCATGATTACGTCCGATGCCAATAAAAGCCTGTCTGTTGTAGTCATGGGGACGGGGCCTTTCGTTGTGCCAGCATTTGAGTCACTGTTGTCATCGAGGCATCAAGTCGTTGCGGTGGTGACCCGTCCAAGTCGCGCCGCTCGTGGAAGACGGCCACCAGTAAACCCTATGCGTGAAGCAGCAGAAAAAGCTGGGTTTACATTGCTTGATCCACCAGATGTGAACGCCGCAGAGGTGCAAAACACGATTAGAGCGTTTGGTGCTGACATCATGGTCGTTTGTGATTACGGCCAAATTCTTTCAGGTGACACTCTCCGTGCGACTCGTCTGGGTGGCATCAATTTGCATGGTTCACTTCTTCCCCGTCATCGCGGTGCTGCCCCAGTGCAATGGGCGATTCTTTGTGGCGATAAAAAAACAGGAGTAAGTGTCATTCACATGACACCTAGGCTTGATGCAGGTCGGGTTCTTGCGACTCGTTCTACGCTTATTGGTGCAAAAGAAACATCTGTTGAGCTAGAGGCACGTCTTGCTCAACTCGGTACTGAGGCGGTTTTAGAGTCACTTGACATTCTGCAACCAGTGAAAAGTGTTCCTGACGGAGCGATACACCTGATCGGAAATCCTCAGGATGAGGAAAAGGTAACGCGGGCACCAAGAATTACAAAGCAGGACGGTATTATTAACTGGAAGATGACTGCAATCGAGATTGATCGCCGCCGGAGAGCTTTTGATCCATGGCCACGACTAACGGCATTTGTTCCACATATGAATTCTTTTCGTAGGCTTGTATGTTTGGAAACAGAACCTGTTGCATCTCAACCAGACGACTCTTCCGTTGCTCCCGGGGTTGTTGTGGAGATTCGTGCAGATTGTCTGATTATTGCTTGTGGAGAAGGAAGCAGACTCGCCGTTTTGAGAGTGATACCAGAAGGAAAGCGAGCTATGCCAGCAGCTGACTTCATTCGTGGAAGTTCTCTACGAGTAGGCTCCCAATTACCGGTTTCGGTTGTCCCTGAAGACACTCGGCAATCCTTAGGATAAGATCTCAAGTATGTCATCTCCAAAACGATTATTTATTGAGACCGTCGGCTGTCAGATGAATGTTCTGGACAGTGAGCTTGTCGTTGCTGCACTACGTCGTCAAGGGTGGGAGATGACATCTACGATGGTGGATGCCAATGCAATCTTTTTTAATACCTGTAGTGTTCGTCAGCATGCCGAGGACAAGATCTATTCAGCTCTTGGCCGAGTGCGTAAACAAAAGCAAGAGTCTCCAGAACTAATCATTGGTGTTTTGGGATGTATGGCGCAAAAAGATCAGGAAATGATTCGTGCACGAGCGCCGTGGGTTGATCTTATTGTTGGCCCAGGGCAACTCCATAGAGTGCCTTCTCTTGTTGATCTGATTGAGGCGGGAAGAGGGCCTCAGCTTGAAGTGAGCCTCGATCGTAAGGCAGGCAGTAGGCTAGAGGTGGTAGATAGCTTTGAGAGCTATGATCCTGATCGAGATGCAACAATGAGGCCAACGCCTTTTCAGGCGTTTGTCAGGACGCAGACTGGTTGTGATAAATTTTGCGCTTTTTGTGTCGTCCCAAGGGTGCGAGGGCCAGAGCAAGCTCGGCCACCACATGCCATTACTGCTGAAGCGGAAAAACTTGTTGCAGAAGGCTGTAGAGAAATCACACTCATTGGGCAGACAGTAAATAGCTATCGTTGGTCTGATGGTGGGAAAACGTCTCGTTTATCTGATTTGTTGCTTAAACTGAATGCAATTGACGGGCTGGATCGCATTAAATTTGTCACAAATTATCCACGTGACATGACAACGGATCTGATTCATGCGGTCCGTGATCTCTCAAAGGTCTCGCATTATATTCATGTGCCAGCCCAACATGGATCCGATGATGTTCTTCGCCGCATGAAGCGAGGGTATACAATAGGGCAGTACATGGAAATGCTTGATCGCCTGAGAGAAGCAATTCCTCACGCGGCTGTGTCTAGTGATTTTATTGTCGGATTCTGCGGTGAGACTGATAAGGAATTTGAATTAAGCCTTGAGCTTGTAAAAACAGTAAAATTCAAAAATAGCTTTATTTTTAAATATAGCCCGAGGCCGGGAACAAAAGCTTTTGATAAACAAGCCGATGATGTCCCCGAAAGCGTAAAGAAGGAAAGAAATCGTCTTCTTCTCGAGGCTCAAGCAGTTGCAAGTCTTGAAGGGAATGAACGTTTCATTGGATCACGACAGCAGGTTTTAGTGGAAGGGCTTTCAACTCGTGATGAAAGGCAGGCAGTGGATCCTGGTCCAGATGGTCTTGCACAACTTACAGGCAGAACGATGTGTGATCGCATTGTAGTGTTTAATGCACCTCTTCGCTTGATTGGTAGATTGGTTGATGTGGATATTATTTCCGCAGGAGCTTGGAGTCTTGCTGGAGAGGTAGCCGATGACTTGGCGAACGCAATTCCTCTAGATCATCTAGAGCAATCCGGTCCAACGGTGCATCAAATTCAGGTGTCTGGACAGGCTTCACCCCAAGGTACACAGAGGGCGTAAATGGCTATCAAGCCCGACCAATCCCTTTAGATTTATTTGCTTGACTGATCAGGCCCCAGTGCCAATGCCAGATCGAATGAACTTCAGCAAAGATAAATACTTCCTTGAAGATAAGTCTAGTCTAGATCGGTGGGCGCATGGTATTGGGCTTACTGATGGTGAGAATGCCCGGATAGTTTTCAAGGCATTGCAAGAAGGTGGTATAGACTACGACTTGCTATCCTGTTTTATTGATTGTCTCGAGCAACTCCTTCCAAAGTACAGTGAGGCGGATCGTCTACTTGTTACCTTGGGTCGATATATTCAAGCTGTTGAAAGCCCTCTCTCGACAGTCGCGTTATTCGATAGAGAGCCTGAGTCTCTAAAGGCACTCCTAATAATTTTCGCTACAAGTCCTTTTCTTAGTGAGATTGTGATCGCTGAGCCAGACGTTTGGGAGCGTGTACGGCGTGGTGGTGGCAGGCCAGAAAAGCGCAAGTCTCTTCGCGATGTTTTGAGGTCTGCAGTAGGTGACTCATTAGAATCAACGTTTGTCATGCATGCTCTTCGGCAGTTTAAACGACGGGAGATTCTCCGCGTTGCGTATGGTGATATCGTTAAACAGCAACGACTTGAGACCGTCATTGATCAGATTTCGGCCATTGCGGAATGTGTCATTGATGAAGCTCTTCGTGTGGCGATGTTACAGCAGGAAAAACTGCGAGGTACTCCTCGTACAGGAGATGGGCAGAGGGCAACAATTGCAGTACTAGCTCTTGGAAAATTGGGTGGAAATGAGCTGAACTATTCAAGCGATGTTGACTTGGTGTTCTTTTATTCCGAAGACGGTGACATAACGGGATCAAAGACATACACATCCAGTGAATTCTTCGAGCGTGTTGTTCAAGAAGCAACCCGTCTGATTGCTAGTCAGACAGAGTTAGGTGCTGCGTATCGCGTCGATTTGCGTTTACGACCGTATGGAGGACAAGGACCACTCGTCATGCCGCGTGCAGTTGTGGAAAAATACTTTGACAGGCAGGGCAGGACATGGGAAAGACAGGCGTGGGTAAAAGCTCGATGCATTGCGGGTGATATCGAGCTAGGCGAGCGATTGCTGGCCAATCTTCGTCCCTGGGTCTACAGCCGTTGGTTACCTCGAACTGAAATCAGTGGTATTCGAGCGTTGAAGCGTCAAATTGAGCGACGTTCCATTCGAGAAGGTATTGATTCGGATGATCTTAAAACAGGCCGTGGAGGTATTCGTGATATCGAGTTTACTATTCAATTTCTTCAGTTACTCAGTGGTGGTGATGAGACTGAAGTACAAGTTGGAAGTACAATTGAGGCAATTCGTCGTCTCGCTGCAAATGGAAGCCTAAATGATCAAGAAAGAGAGATCCTTGAACGGAACTATAAACTTCTCAGGACAGTAGAGCACAGACTACAAATTCGTTATGACAGGCAGACGCACCGGCTGCCAGAAAATGAAGAAGATTTTGGGCGACTAGCACAGTGCCTTGGATATGATCGCAAAGGGGATGCTGCAACTAAACTTCGTGAAGATCTTGGCTCGGCAACTCGACTTAATCGAAGAATCTTAGACCATCTTCTCCATGATGCATTTCCGGGCGATGTAACACCGGAAGCAGACGTTGATCTGATTCTTGATCCAAGCCCACCGAAAGAACTCATCGACAGTGTGTTAACTCCTCGCAGGTTTCGTGATGTGGCAAGAGCGTACCGAATGGTAACCGCAATGAGTGAAGAGTCGTCTCATTTTCTTTCGAGTCGCCGATGTCGGCATTTCTTTGCCTCGATTTTATCAAGATTACTCGATCGAATCAGTGCAACAGCGGATCCAGATGCAACGTTGACAACGCTTGCAACCGTAAGTGAATCGCTGGGTGGCAAGGGAATGCTCTGGGAACTTCTGAGTGAGTCACCAGGAGCCCTTGATCTGACAATACGTTTTTGTTCATCCGCTCCTTTTCTCGCAGACCTTCTTGTAAAAAACCCTGGAATGATTGATGAACTTCAGGACAGTCTTCTGGGTGATGGGATGGCTACACGAGATGAATTGAAGAGTGAGTTGTGGGAGTTGTGTGGACGGCATTCTGTAGATGTTTTGCCGAGTCTGATTGCATTTAAGGTTTCAAAGCAATTGCGAATAGGTATTAACGATCTTCTAGAGCAGCAGTCACCGCATGTGATTGCCGCATCACTATCTGATATAGCAGAAGCACTGTTGCAATTTGTTGTTTCCAGCCAGAAACCGACATTGCCTCAGCAAGTATGGGATATGAAAAAGGGTGTTGAGTCGATCGAAGGCATGGGGTTTGTAGTTTTGGCGATGGGTAAGTTCGGTGGGCGTGAAATGAATTATGCCAGTGATGTAGATGTTGTTTTTCTTTATGACGAGGTATTGGCAAATGATTGTCTAGGTGAGTGTTCTGATTCAGAGTTTGGTTTCTTTTTTGCTGAGATAGCAAATAAAGCATTACAAGTATTCAATCGTTTTACGCCTCAAGGCCGTCTCTATGAAGTTGACTCAAGGCTTCGGCCAGGCGGTCGGAGTGGGCCAATCGTAAGTTCGCTGGGGGCTTTCCGACGATATTTTTCAGCTGAAGGGCCGGCAGCTGTCTGGGAGCGGCAAGCACTTGTGAAAGCTCGTGTTGTTTTCGGTCAAGAAGCCGCTGTTCAGCGAGTCAAGGCAGTCGTTCATGACGCAGTCTACGGCCACTCCTGGAAGGAGACTGACGTGAAAGACATCTATTCAATGCGACTACGTATGGAAGAAACAGCGGCCAAAGACAACCTTAAGCGCGGTCCTGGTGGTGTCGTTGATATTGAGTTTCTTGTTCAGACACTTCAATTGTTATATGGCAAGAACAATATTGAGCTACAGACATCAAACACACTTGCTGGCCTCGAGTCCCTTGCTTTTGCGGGTATCATAGGGAATGAAATGGCAAAATCGCTTCGCGATGCGTACGACCTGTTACGGAAAATCGAGGGCAGGCTTAGGCTTCTTGACGTACGTTTAGGGCACGTGTTTCCAACCGAAAGTCAAAAACGCAGCCAATTGGCAGATCTGTTAAACCGTGAGAATGGTGAGTCACTAGCTGACGAAGTATTCCAGACAGTTACATGGGTGCGTAGTGTCTTTGATAAAACGTTTGCTGATTTACAGGACGATCTGGCTAAAAATACTTAGTGGTTGCCAAGAAACTTAATGGCATAAACACCAGCAAGTACAAGAATCCCAAAAATCAGGGTTATCCGTTCAAGGTACTTGTCAAGTATTTCGCGAGCCTGTTTGCCGCAAATTCTCATGATGGTGGCAACTAGGAAAAAGCGGCCACCTCGTCCAATGAAAGATGCGATTATGAGAGTTGGAAGTGGGACAGAGCATGCGCCCGCTGCGATTGTGAAAATCTTAAAAGGAATTGGTGTAAATGCAGATAGTATCAACCAAAGGAACGCATTTTCTTGATAAAGGGATTCAACATAAATAAATTTTTCTGATGTAAAACCAGGTATGGCGCTGTAAAAAAAAGTATCAACTAGATGCCATAAACCCCGACCGATCGCCCACCCTGCGATGGCTCCGAGGACACTTGCAGTCACTGATACAGCGGCAAATAGATAGCTCTTTTTTGGCTTGCCAACAGAGAGTGCGATTTGCAGGACGTCGGGTGGGATTGGGAAGAAAGAACTTTCGGCAAATGAAATTCCAGCCAAGGCAATCACGCCGTGCCGGGAATCAGCCCAAGAAAGCACCCAGTTATAAAGTCGTCGGAGTGGCCCTAGCCTTTTCGGGATGTCCAGTTCGGGGCTATCTGCATGAGCCTGCTCGATAATCGGGCTTTTGGACGATGTTGGTGAAAAAGGCATGCTGCTTTCCTCAAAGTTAGGAAAATCATAGCAGGTGCCAAGACGTGACGTTAGGCCGTTTCTCGCTCTGCTGATAGCCACTCACAAAGAACTTCGTGAGCCGGAGTGACTATGAGGTAGACAAGAAGTGAGAGAAGTGCGAGGTCACGAAAGTTAGCAGTATCCGAAAGCCACCACCATGTTCCACCTAATAAAATCCATGTAGGAATCAGTAATGGCATTGCTGCCTTATGAACGATAAGGGCTTGTCTCACAGGGTGTATCTCCGCACTAGGTGACGCAAGGTGCTTCGAAATCGAAGGCATTTGCTTCCAGCTGTGAAAAGCTAAAAAATATATTCCAATGCCAAAAAGCGGAGAACTAACGATTTCAAGGATGCCAACCAAGGCATATGTAATGAATACACCACAGTTTTCCAACATTTTCTGCATGCCGAGTGTCTTGGTGTTCCACGCAGAATGAAAAAAGATAAAACACCAGCAGCACAATGCGATGGCGAGAAGAGCTATGCCTGTAGTGGCAATATGTGATGACTGGTAGATCGGATGGGCGAGTAGCGGCATGCCAAGCAGTGAACGGGCTGGCTCAACGAGCGTTATGAGTTCTGTTGCCACACCTGATGTGGCGGTTGGCCAAAACGCAAGCGGTGTACCTATAACGATTCCTCCTTTTGCAAAAGACATGAGGAGGTGCTCATAGGAAATCCCGTGTTCAACAGGTTTCGTCGGATTTTCTGAACTCCCAAAATGCCAGAGGCTAAGAAAAAGAAAGCCAACTAGGCTTATTGTAGGTGTGAGGATAAAGGCGATGAGGACACCAATCATGGAGACGACGTACCAAAAAAATGTATTGAACAGTCGCCACCCACTCTTTTTTGACTGAAGAACAGCAAGATCTGCTGCACCATGGGGCATCCCAATAAAGAACAGCCCAACAATCCACGGGAGTACTTCAATTTGTTTAGGTGTCGGTTGCTGGTAAAACGCTGAGAATACAATCAGCAGAGCAATCGCAACTAATGGAGCTATTGTGTACCACGCTGTCTTCGCAGATAGTTCAAAATTCACACAGGTTATCTCTGTGAAAATTTGTTTCCGTCGAACTGTCTGACTTGTCACGAACATGGCAATGTTCCAATGA
>MDTA01102877.1_pt1 | contig 13104 bp, 12 predicted proteins | sample 811151 | NCBI WGS metagenome assembly MDTA01 (sample SAMN05326648, study PRJNA326480) | marine metagenome | isolation source: seawater | place: Indian Ocean: South | collected 2010 | reverse complement strand
TGATCGGACTTGGCGTGGTGGTGGGCGTGCTGGCAGAGATCTACTGCCGCTACGTGCTGGCCATGCAACGCAAGGGAAATGCCTGGTTCGGTGATCGTCTGGTGCTGCGAATGGTGATCAGCGGATGTGTGCTTGGCAGCGTGTATGCATTCCTGCCCGAAGCCTTCCGGGATCTGGAAGGACTTCAGCATCTGATCGGCGCTGGCGAAGCCGACATCCCGATGGCTCTAGGCACGTTCACTGTGCTCTTCTTCAGCACCGGTCTTGCGGCGGCGTCCGGCGCCCCAGGCGGTCTGTTCTTTCCGATGCTCACCCTGGGAGGCGCCATCGGCCTGGCCTGCGGCATCTGGGTTGAAGCGCTCACCGGTCACGTCCCCAGCACCTATGTGTTCGCGGGCATGGGTGCCTTCGTGGCCGGCTGCTCACGCACACCGATCACGGCCATGTTTCTGGCCTTCGCCCTTACCAAGGATCTGCTGATTCTCAAACCGATCTTGGTGGCCTGTCTTGCCAGCTTCTTGGTGGCACGTCTCTTTGATGACCGCTCCATCTATGAACGCCAGCTGGGCAGGGAGCTACTGGAAGAGGATCACCTGGAAGCACGCCGTGAGCGACGTGGCGGCATTCACCACGCCTGGGAGGGATCAATCCGCAGGCGCGCCTTCACCGCCCCGCCTCCACCGACCCCTCCCGACCCACCGAACGAGTCCTGAACAAGGAAACCCTGCTGTTTGATCCGGCTGTGCCGGAACCGGGCGCCCTGCGCACGGTGCTGGCTTTTCCCAGCACTTACACCGTCGGCATCACCAGCCTCGGCTACCAGATCGTGTGGGCCACCCTGGCCATGCGGTCTGACCTAGACGTGCGTCGCCTGTTCACCGACCAGGGCGATCCACAACACCGCCGCTGTGAGCTGTTCGGTCTCTCCTTGAGCTGGGAGCTCGATGGGCCCGTGCTGCTGGATCTTCTGGAACAGCAAAGGATTCCTATCTGGAGTGATCAACGATCGGATGATGACCCAATCGTGTTCGGAGGTAGGCCTGTGCTCACCGCCAATCCCGAACCACTCGCCCCCTTTTTTGATGTGGTGCTGCTGGGAGACGGCGAAGACCTGCTGCCAGCCTTCATCGATGCCTTGCAGGAGGTCCGAGGCGAACCGCGTGCTGCGCGTCTGCGTCATCTGGCTCAAGTCCCCGGCATTTACGTGCCCTCGCTCTATGCACCCCGCTACGACAGCGATGGAGAGCTGCTGAGCATTGATCCGATCGAGACCGGACTGCCGGCCACCATCAGCAAACAAACCTGGCGAGGCAACAGCCTCAGTCATTCCACGGTGATCACGCCGGAATCGGCCTGGCCCGACATTCACATGGTCGAAGTTGTGCGCAGCTGCCCAGAACTGTGCCGGTTCTGTCTGGCGAGTTATCTAACGCTGCCCTTCCGCACGCCGTCGCTCGACGATGGGCTAATCCCAGCGGTGGAAACAGGACTTTCAGCAACCCGCAGATTGGGCTTACTCGGCGCATCCGTCACCCAGCATCCCCAGTTCACTGACCTGCTCTCTTGGCTCGGGCAGGACCGCTTTGACGATGTGCGCGTCAGTGTCAGCTCCGTCCGAGCGGCAACCGTGACTCCAGAGCTGGCCAGCGGGCTGGCCAACCGAGGCAGCAAATCTCTAACGATCGCGATCGAAAGCGGCAGCGAACGGATGCGCGAGGTGGTGAACAAGAAGCTCAGCAATGAAGAGATTCATGCGGCTGCACGCCATGCCAAGCAAGGAGGACTGAAGGCCCTGAAGCTCTATGGCATGGTCGGGCTGCCCAGCGAACAGGACGACGACGTTGAATCCACAGCGGATCTGCTGCTTCAGCTCAAACAAACAACTCCTGGCCTTCGCTTGACCTTGGGGGTCAGCACCTTTGTTCCCAAGGCCCAGACCCCGTTTCAATGGCAGGGCGTTAGGCCGGAAGCGAAGAAACGCCTCAAACGATTGGCCAAGCGACTGAAGCCCAAGGGGATCGATCTGAGGCCAGAAAGCTACGGCTGGAGTGTGATCCAGGCGCTGATCTCACGCAGCGACCGACGCCTGGCATCGGTGATCGTTGCCGTGCGCGGATCACAGGAAAGCCTGGGTGGCTGGAAAAAGGCCTACCGCAGCGCGCGGTCCGGAGACCTACCGGCGGCCGTCAGCGCCGGGGTTGACCTGCCGCTGCCTCCCCCCTGGGACGAGGTGATTCATCAACGCTGGAACGACTCCACCGTGCTGCCCTGGGATCACCTCAATGGCCCGCTGGGCCGCACAACGCTCCTCAAACATCAGGAGCAAGCGTTGTCGTTGACTGATCCGGGCGGTCTGGACTGAACGAGGCACGCAAACCCGCGAGCAAGATCCAGCCAGCGATGTTCAATCGGCTGTCAAAAAACGGCAGATCCGTGCCGTGCAAAACCAGCAAGATCAGCAGTGCTGCCCACCAGGCACGATCGAACAAGCCTGAAAGGCCACGGCGCAGGCTCACCACCATCAACACCAGCACCAGGCCAATCACCAGGCTGGCTGCGGGCAGACCATGGCTGGTGGCGAGTTCGAGCGGCAGGTTATGAGCATGGCCATGCCACTGTCCGGTGCGCAGGGGATAAATGATCGAAAACGCCGCAGCTCCCCAACCGAGCCAGGGGCGTTCAGAGATCAACTGAAGCGCCACGGTCCACTGGCTGATGCGCGTAGAGGCCAGAACCCGCTCACCGGCGTACTGGCTGTCGTTCAAGCGGGCCCAGAGAGCATCCGGCACCACCTGCCGAGCTGGGTCCTGAAGAAAGGCCGGCATGCCTGGGAGCACGGAAACCACAACCGGCAGGAGCGCCAAAGCCAAAAGCGGGACCAACCAGGGCCAACTGGGCGGGCCCAGCACCACCGGGACAGCCAGCACAAGCGCACCCCAGCCATTCCGTGATTCGGTAAGCACCAGACCCACCACTAAGGCGATGGCCAGAACGAGCACGACAAGACGCTGTCGCTGCTTCAGACCTGGCTGAACCAGAGCCGCCAGGGCCAGAGGCCAGACCATCGCCAACCAGGCTGAAGCGATGTTGGCGTAATCGAAGAGACCCGAGAGTCGTCCTTCCGGCTTCCCACCGGGTTCCACAAACCAAACGATGAGGCCACCCAGCAATTCCCAGGGGCCTGCCCAGCCCCACCAAAGCTGACCCAAGCCAGTGGTCAACACCGGAACGGTGCCGGCCACAAGCCAGAGACTGCAACGACGCCGGGCAGTTGTGCTGATCACGTAGGGCTGAAACCCCCAAAACCCCCAGAAGAAGGGAAGCCAATTGGCCAACCCTGCCCAGGCAAGGCCCTGAGCTTCGGCCAGAAAGCAACCGAACGCCATCAGAACTCCCGCCACGATTAACGGGAAATTCCAGGGATCTCCCCAGAAAGCACGCTCCCGGCCGACACTGCCGAACAGCAGGGCGGGGAACAGAAACAGGGCTCCCAGCAGAGCCGTGGATGGCAGCAGAAACAACCCCAGCTGGAAGCAGCGCCATCCCAGTGGAGATGCGGTCATGGGACGACCACGATCAAGCCAGCTCATCATGCGAACACGGCCGTGCGACCGCGGTAAACCATCACCTGGCGTCGCAGGTGAAGGCGGAGGGCACGGGCGAGAGCGAGACGTTCCGTGTCTCGACCCTTGCGAATCAGATCACCCACCTCATCACGATGGCTGACATGGGCAATGGTCTGCTCAATGATCGGACCGTCATCGAGTTCTTCGGTGACGTAATGGGCTGTGGCACCGATCAGCTTGACCCCGCGTTCCCAGGCCCGGTGATAGGGCTGAGCTCCCTTGAATGCCGGCAAGAAGGAATGGTGGATGTTGATCACACCCGGAAAACGCTCCAGGAAGTTGCCACTCAACACCTGCATGTATTTGGCGAGCACAGCCAGCTCCACACGATGCTCAGCCAACAACTTGAGAATGGTGGCTTCGGATTGTGCCTTGGTCTCGCGGGTGACCGGCACGTATTGAAAGGGAACCCCGAAGTCGTTGCAGCAGCTTTCCAGATCGGGATGATTGGCGATGACCAGCGGAACCTGCATCGGGAGCTCACCGCTGCGTGCCCTCCAAAGCAGATCCAGCAAGCAATGGTTCTGTTTGCTCACCAGGATGGCCACCCGCGGATGGTCATCGGAGAAGTGAAGCTGCGCTTCTCCCCCCAGGCGTTCTGCCAGGGACTGGACTGCGGGCCCAATGGCCTCCCGCGGCAGACCGAACCCCTCCAAACCCCATTCAATCCGGCTCAGAAACAAACCAGCGCCAGCATCCGTGTGATGGTCGGCGTGATGAATGTTGCCCCCATTGGCAGCCACCCAACCAGCGAGCTCACTGACGAGTGCCGGACGATCAGGGCAGATCAGCTGCAGGATGACCGAAACGGAGGACAAGGTCGGACAGGAATACAGCCTTAATTGTGCGCCTGGACGAACCCCAGCCTGGTTGTCAGGTCATGGCCGATGCAGGATTGGATCACCGCGCATGGCCGCTCGCGTTTGCACCGCGATGGGGGATGTCGGGACCCCAATCGTCCGCACCCTGACGTCAGCCATGGAAACCTCACCACTGAGCGCCAACGTCCATTGGATCCCATCCACGGACGTCGCGGTTAAAGTCGCGACGCTTCTTGTGATTTCCAATGCTGAGCGCCCTGCGTCGCCTAGCCGCCTTCTGCCTCTGTCTGGCTTTGTGCTTCGGCCTGGCCTCCTGTGACGGCAGCGCCAAGGCCAAGACAGCCACGATTAGCCCTGATGACATGGCTGTGATCCGCCGTCAGGCCGAGGGATTCACCGAAGCCAAGGATCGTCTTCCCGAATTGGCGAAGCTGGTAAATCAGCGGGATTGGACCTTCACCCGCAATCTGATTCACGGCCCGATGCAGGAAGTGGGACGGGAAATGCTTTACATCAACCAGCGCCTGCTTCCCCAGGATCGCGCTGCCGCTAACGACTTGGCCTCATCTCTGAAAGAGGCCCTGGCTGATCTTGATGAAGCGGCACGTCTTCAGGACGGTGCAAGGCTGCAAAAGGCCTATGTGGCTGTAGCCACCGGCTTCTCCAATTACGAACAAGTGATCCCAGCGCAGGCCCTGAGCTGACTGCAACCGTTGCCGTCATCGGCGCCGGTGTTGTCGGCACTGGCAGCGCTTGGCACCTTGCTGAACGAGGGCATCAAGTCGTCATTGCAGATCCCTCGCTGGCCAATCCAATCCCCGAGTCGACCAGTGGCCGGGATCTGAACGGGACGACAGCCTCCTTGGGCGTGTTGATGGGCCATGCCTTCCGCCGATCCGGCGGCCGGGCCTGGAGACTCCGCCAACGCAGCATGGCCCTGTGGCCGAGCTGGTGCGAACGCCTCAATCACCCCGAAACACCGCTGGAGCTGCAGACACCGCTTATCCAACTGGCAAGTCATGCAGACGAAGCCGCTCGCTTGCGACAACTCGCGGCATCCCGTCCAGAGTCGGGGCTCCAGTTTGTGGAGAACGACCGTCTGCCCCAGGCCAAACCCGACTGGCCTCAGCCGGGATATGGAGCAATGCGCTCCGAGCACGACGGGCGTGTGGATCCCCTGCCGCTGCTGAAGGCCCTCAGGCGTCGACTCGCTATCGCAGGGGTCGACCAGCTGACCAACTGCGTCGAGAGCCTTGAGCGCCTCAGCAGCGGCAGACATGGCTGGCAAATCCACAGCCAGGATGGCCACAGTCGCAAGGTTGACTTTGTTGTGATCTGCTCGGCACTGGGCAGCCAAGGGCTGCTGCAACCCCTCGGTCACGACCGTCCAATGGATGCCGTCCTCGGTCAGGTGCTCGACCTATCCATCGACCGCACCCCCAACGCCTGGGCCTCATGGCCTGCGGTGCTCACCTGCGCTGGCATCAACCTGATTCGGCACAGCGGCAATCGCCTGTGGCTGGGGGCAACGCTGGAACCTGGAGACACGCTTGATCCATCAGCGGTTGAACTGATGCGCAGCCTGGAGGGCCTGGCACCGGAGTGGCTTCAAGAGGCGAAACTGATCGGTCAGTGGCACGGTTTGCGAGCACGTCCCAGAGATCGGCCGGCACCACTGCTGGAGACTCTGGAACCTGGCCTTTTGCTGGCTTCGGGGCATTACCGCAACGGTGTTTTACTCACACCTGCGACAGCAGAATGGATTGAAGAACAGATCGATAATTCAACGATAACCAGCCCTTAAATCTCAAGTGAAAGCCGCTGAAATAACGTTCGAGAGGAGCACAAATCCCGCTCCAAGGACTTCATACACGAGATCATGCCTCGCTCCTTCAACGCCCGGGCAATGTCTGCAGCCGCTTGTCTGACGGCTGGCCTGACCCTGGCGGCCTGCTCATCCGGAAGTGATAGCGGCGATCAGGTTAAGGGCAACCTGTCGGCAGCAGGTGCTTCCTTCCCTGCAGCCATCTACCAGCGCTGGTTCCAGGATTTGTCATCCAAAGGAGTCAACGTGAACTATCAATCGGTGGGTTCCGGCGCAGGTGTGCGTCAGTTCACGGCTGGCACTGTGGATTTCGGCGCTTCCGACAAACCAATGAAGCCTGAGGCCATCGCCAAAGTGAGCCGCGGTGTGGTGCAGATTCCGATGACCGCTGGTGCCATCGCTGTGGCCTACAACAACCCTTCTTGCAAGCTCGAGCTCACCCAAGATCAACTGGCTGCCATCTTCCTGGGCAAGATCACCAACTACAGCGAACTCGGCTGCGACGACAAGAAGATCAACGTGGTGCACCGCTCCGACGGCTCCGGCACCACCTTCAACTTCACCAATCACCTTTCGGCGATCAGCCCCGAGTGGAAAGCAAACGTTGGTGCTGACAAGTCGGTGAAATGGCCCACCGGCGTCGGTGCCAAGGGCAATGAAGGTGTCTCTGCTCAGCTCAACCAGATTGACGGCGGAATTGGCTACGTGGAGCTGGCCTACGTGAAAGGCGACCTCCAAGCAGCAGCTCTTCAAAACGCATCCGGTGCCAAGGTGATGCCCACCAATGCCACCGCTAGCGAAGCACTGGGCTCAATCGATCTCGGTCCCGACCTGATCGGCAGCAACCCCAATCCCGAAGGTGGATACCCGATCGTCACCTTCACCTGGGTGCTTGCCTACGAAACCGGCAACGACAACAACACCCCGGTTCTGAAGAAGACGTTCGAGTACATGCTCTCGGACGAGGCACAGTCGAAAGCTCCTGAACTGGGCTACGTCTCACTTCCGCCTGAAGTAGTCACCCAGGCCAAGGCTGCTGCTAACTCGATTAACTGAGGTCCCTCGGCTCTTACACCACGCAGCAATCAAGGGGGGGCTCATGCCCCCCTTTTTTTGTTGGCCATCACGGATCCATCGTTGAAAGGATCAACAACAAAAATCCCCGCCTGACGAACAGGCGGGGAAGCGAATCATTAATGGGACACCCTCGAGAGGTGTCAACCCTTGATCACTTGGATTCAGTGAATTCGGCGTCGATCACATCATCACCGGCAGAACCACCAGCAGCCCCAGCTGCGGCATCGGCACCCGGAGCCGCAGCAGCCTCAGCTCCGGCCTGCTGATACACCGAGGCACCAACGGTGTAGAGCTCCTGCTGCAGTTCTTCCAGCAGGGTCTTCATGGCGTCGTAGTCCTCCTTCTCGGTGGCTTCTTTGAGCTTGGTGCGCTTCTCATCAACCTTGGCCTTGGCGTCGGCCTCCACCTTGTCGCCGAGCTCATCCATCTGCTTTTCAGCCTGATAAACGAGGGTCTCAGCCTGGTTCTTGAGGTCAATTTTTTCGCGCTTCTCCTTATCAGCGCTGGCGTTGGCCTCGGCGTCCTTGACCATGGACTCCACTTCGGAATCACTGAGCGTGGAGGCACCAGTGATCGAGATGGACTGTTCCTTGCCGCTGCCCTTGTCCTTGGCGGTCACGCTGAGAATTCCGTTGGCATCGATGTCGAAGGTCACCTCGATCTGAGGCACACCCCGAGGAGCAGCAGGGATGCCATCCAGGCGGAAGGTTCCAAGGCTCTTGTTGTCGGATGCCATCTCGCGCTCACCCTGAAGCACGTGGATCTCCACGTTGGTCTGGCCATCCACAGCCGTGGAATAGGTCTCGGATTTCTTGGTGGGAACCGTGGTGTTCCGGGTGATCATCTTGGTCATCACGCCGCCGAGGGTTTCCACACCCAGAGAAAGCGGAGTGACGTCAAGCAGAAGGATGTCCTTCACTTCACCGGCCAATACACCGCCCTGAATGGCAGCACCCACTGCCACCACCTCGTCAGGATTCACAGTTTGGTTGGGATCCTTACCGGTGGTGCGCTTCACCAGCTCGAGCACGGCCGGGATGCGGGTGGAACCACCCACCATCACGATCTCGTCGAGCTCGCTGGAGGACAGCTTGGCGTCCTTGAGCGCCTGCTCCACCGGGATACGGCAGCGATCAATCAAGTTGGAGGCAAGCTCCTCGAATTTGGCCCGGGTGAGGGTGAGATCCAGGTGCTTGGGACCTTCCGGCGTAGCCGTAATGAACGGCAGGTTGATCTCGCTTTGAGTGGCATTGGAGAGCTCGATCTTGGCTTTTTCAGCCGCTTCAGTGAGTCGCTGCAGAGCTTGCTTGTCCTGGCGCAGGTCAATGCCTTCATTGGACTTGAAGCTGTCAGCGAGATGGTCAACGATCACCTTGTCGAAATCGTCACCACCCAGATGGGTATCACCGGAGGTGGACAGCACCTCAAACACACCATCGCCCACCTCCAAAACGGAGACGTCGAAGGTGCCGCCGCCCAGGTCAAAAACGAGGATGCGCTCGTTGCTCTTCTTGTCGAGGCCGTAAGCCAGAGCCGCAGCAGTGGGCTCGTTGATGATGCGCAGCACTTCCAGGCCGGCGATCTTGCCAGCGTCCTTGGTGGCCTGACGCTGGGAGTCGTTGAAGTAGGCGGGAACCGTGATCACCGCCTGCGTGACGGATTCGCCCAGATACTTACCGGCATCTTCCGCCAGCTTGCGCAGAACCTGCGCAGACACCTCCTCGGGAGCGAACTGCTTCTCCAGAACAGGACACTTGACCTTCACGTTGGAGCCAGCCTTCTCGACCGTGTAGCTCACCTCTTTCGACTCTTCATTCACCTCGTCGACACGACGACCAATGAAGCGTTTGACGGAATAGAAGGTGTTGTCAGGGTTCATGACCGCCTGACGCTTGGCAATCTGACCCACCAGCTGATCCTGGTTCTTGGTGTAAGCCACCACCGAGGGCGTGGTACGGAAGCCCTCGGCATTGGCGATCACGGTGGGCTTACCGCCCTCCATCACCGACACACAGCTGTTGGTGGTTCCGAGATCGATGCCGACAACCTTGCCCATCGGTGCCTCCTGACTCCGCGAATTGACTGATTAGATCCTTCGCATGATCGGTAGTCGGCTGGCCTTCAGGCGAGGTGTGGTTCCCGAACAGTCCGGCGACACAGCAGGCTGGAAGGCAGGTTCACAGGCAACGCAATGATCAGCGGAACCACAGGACTGGTCGGTCTGCTGGGACAGCCGGTGAGTCACTCCCTTTCACCGGTGATGCACAACGCGGCCCTAGAGGCCATGGCAATGGATTGGCGCTATTTGGCTCTGCCATGCCATGGCGCTGACCTGGGACGCGTGCTCGACGGACTTCAAGCCGTGGGCTGCCACGGGCTGAATGTGACCATCCCCCACAAACAAGCCGTGGCATCCCACTGCCAGGAGCTCAGCCCATTGGCAGCGCGCCTAGGAGCGGTCAACACACTGACCCCCCTGAGCGGCAATGGCTGGCATGGTCACAACACAGATGCCGAGGGATTTCTTGCCCCACTGCTCGACCAAGCCGACGCCTGGACAGGCTGCGACGCGATCGTGATGGGCTGTGGTGGCAGCGCTCGGGCCGTCGTGGCCGGTCTTCAACAACTGCCGCTGGCGACCATCTATGTGGCGGGCCGTCGACCCGACGCCTTGGAACAGTTCCTGGAGGATCTGGAAGAAGGAAGCAACGGCAGCGTGTCACTCCATGGCATCCCCCTCGAAACCCAACGCCTGGCCGCACAGCTGAGCGGGTCGAAGCTGGTGGTGAACACCACGCCGGTGGGCATGCAGGGACACGGCGACAGCAATGCCATGCCTGTGGATGCTGATCTCTGGAACAAATTGGAACCGACCACGACCCTTTACGACCTGATCTACACACCGCGACCGACCCCATGGCTGCAGAGGGGACAGCAACGTGGATGTCAGACCATCGATGGCTTGGAAATGCTGGTGCAGCAGGGTGCGGCATCACTGCGCCGATGGTCGGGACGCCATGACGTCCCGACGTCGGTGATGCGCGAGGCTGCACTCGAACGCCTTAAAGCAAATCCCGCCGGCTAACAGCACCGACTGGATCCACAAGCCCTACGCTCGGTCCAAGCGCGACCCTGTAATGGCCATACCTGTCTGGCAACGGTTTCTGGGCCTGCTGGTGTATCTGCTGCCCTGGAGCGATGCGATCCCATTCGGCAGCCATCTGATGCTGCAATTCCCATGGCTGCAATGGCTGACTCTTCCAGCACTGCCCCTGGTTCTGTTGGAACGGGGAATCCCGTTCGGCAACCTGCTGGTGTTCTTTCTGTTGTTCCTGGCAGTGGTGCGCAATCCAAACGTGCCCTACTTCCTGCGCTTCAACACGCTCCAAGCCCTGCTGGTGGACATCATCGTGGTGATCCTGGGCTATGCCTTCGCGATTTTGATCCAGCCGTTAGGCGGTGGACTGATGCTCCGCACCTTCTCCAGCACAGTAGTTGTGGCTGTTCTGGCGGTGCTGGTCTTCGCCTGGATCGAATGCATCCGTGGCCGAGAGCCTGATCTGCCCGGCCTAAGTCAGGCCGTACGGATGCAGCTCTACTGAGGTCTTCAACCCCAAAGAGATAGGCTGTTGGATCCGTCGCTCACCTGGGTGAGCCTTCAGTCCCTGTCGGATCTGTCTCCATGACCCAACAGCCTTATTACGAGACCATGTACATCCTCCGTCCGGATATCCCGGAGGAAGAGGTCGAGTCTCATCTCACCAAGTACCGCGACATCCTGGTGGAGGCCGGTGCTGACGTGCTGGACAACCAGATGCGTGGCAAGCGTCGTCTGGCCTACCCGATCGCGAAGCACAAGGAAGGCATCTACGTGCAGCTGAGCCACAACGGTGATGGCCAGCAAGTGGCCGTTCTGGAAAAAGCCATGCGTCTGAGTGAGGACGTGATCCGATACCTCACCGTCAAACAAGACGGCCCTCTGCCGGCTCCCCGGGTGGTTCCCGGTAGTGAAGCTGCTGCTCAGCCCGAAACGGCTGAAGCGTCTGCCTGATCCAGGCATTGTTGAACGGCTGACCGGGCGATACCGTCCGGTCATGCAGTCTCAGAGTTCAAGCCATCAGGCACCGCAGCCCATCTGGAGTGTTCCAGATGGTGTCTTATCCCACGATCTTGAAGACGATCAGGAGATCGATGCCCTGCGCGCGCGCATCGGTGAGCTGGAACAGGTCATTCATGACTATGAGGTTCTGCTCGAAGCGTTACCAGACTTGTTCGAACGCAAGTTTCAGCAGCGCCTTGAACCGCTGATGGAGCGCTATCGACTGCTGGCTCGTGCACAGCAACTGATGAGTGAAGCTGACCTCCCCTTAATCGAGCAGTCGGACCCCCAAGAAAGCGACAACCATCTCCCCTTGCTTGAACGTTGGAGACAGGCACGCAAGCGTGGTCAGCAGCGTTCCGAAAGAAACGCCGCCTAGACACGACTATGAACTGACGCCTGAGGCCCGTGAGCCTTCAACGACGACGGGCTGCCGACCAAAGGCGAATGGGCAGTCCCCAGACGTAGATAAATCCCTCAGCAGCACGATGATCGAACTGATCGTCGCTGCCATAGGAAGCCATCTCAGGCACATAAAGGCTGCTGTCGCTGGAAGCGCGGCCAGTAACGATTGCATTGCCCTTGTGCAGGCGCAGCCGCACAACGCCATTGACATGGGCTTGGGTGCGATCCATGAAGCCGTCCAGCGCTTCTTTTAAAGGGCCGAACCAGAGGCCCTGATACACGAGATCAGCCCACTGCATCTCCAGTTGTCGCTTGGTGCGCAGCACGTCCGCCGCAAGGGTGAGGCTCTCCAGTTCCTGATGAGCCTGAATCAGCATCAGCAGACCAGGAGTTTCGTAAATTTCCCGGCTCTTAATGCCAACCACACGGTTCTCGATCATGTCGAGACGGCCGATGCCATGCATCCCTGCCAAGCGGTTGGCCTCTCGGATCAATTCGACCGGTGCCAGACGTACACCATCAATGCTGACGGGGTTTCCGGCCTCAAAGCCAATCTCAATCTCCTGTGCTTCCGAAGGCGCTTCATCCACGGAAACGCTCATGGCGAAAACCTCCTCCGGCGGAGCCACCATCGGATCTTCCAGAGGGCCAGCTTCAACACTGCGGCCCAGCAGATTGAGATCAATGGAATAGGGCGACTTCTTACTCACCGGTGCAGGAATGCCACACCGTTCGCCATAAGCAATGGTCTCCTCACGGCTCATGCCCCACTCGCGAGCCGGCGTGAGCACCTTCAGATCCGGTGCCAGCGCTGCAATGGCCACATCAAAACGCACTTGATCATTGCCCTTTCCGGTGCAGCCATGGGCGACGGCATCGGCACCAACCTCTCGAGCCACCTCCACAAGCCTGCGTGCGATCAAAGGCCGCGCCAGCGCCGTCGACAGGGGGTAACGACCTTCGTACATCGCGTTGGCACGAATTGCGGGAAACGCGAACTCCTCAATAAAGGGCTGAATGAGGTCTCCCACCATCGACTGGCTAGCCCCGGCCTCCAGGGCCTTGAGGCGGATCGGCTCAAGCTCATCACCCTGGCCGAGGTCGGCCGCAAAGGTGATCACCTCATCAACACCCCATTCCTGCTTGAGATACGGAATGCAGACACTGGTGTCCACACCTCCGGAATACGCGAGCACAACCTTCTTGGCGCGTCCCATCAAGCGGACTCCTGATCTGTATCGGAACTACTCC
>MDTA01011447.1_pt1 | contig 13106 bp, 15 predicted proteins | sample 811151 | NCBI WGS metagenome assembly MDTA01 (sample SAMN05326648, study PRJNA326480) | marine metagenome | isolation source: seawater | place: Indian Ocean: South | collected 2010 | reverse complement strand
GATGTTACCAGAAGTGATACCAACGGTACTGCGACTATAGATTACGCTACAAGCGATGTTACAGCTACGTCATCCGGATCGAACCCGGACTATGTAGCAACAAGCGGAACTTTGAGTTTTAACGATGGTCAAGCCACGAATAGTATATCCGTAACTATAATTGGAGATACTATTCATGACGATGGGCAAACTTTTATTATTACTCTGTCCAATCCGTCATCACAATATGGCAATTCTGCAATAACGCTGCCGTCAGGAAACCCCGGAGGTACTACACACTTAGTTAATATTTCGGAGGGCGCTTCAGAATCAGAAAATACAACAACCAGTACTACTAGTACCACTACCAGTACCACCACTAGCACCACTACTAGCACTACCACTAGCACCACTACTAGTACTACTGCTGCACCTACAACCACTACACCTGATTGTAGTGTCTCCAATCCGGTAGATTGGAGTCCGGGTAGTTATGGTCTGAATTCAATTGTATGCCGAGACTGCGACGATGGAAACGGTTGTCGGGCTTACATTTGGACCGATGGTTCGACTAACGCTGGATCAGAAGACCCTTGTGATGGCGGTTTTTGGCATCGTAAAAGTTCGCATGATTCATGCTGTACTGATGGCTGCGCCACAACTACTACCACCTCTACCACTACTACTTGCGCTCCTGCTCAAGCAGCTATGTTTCCTTACTTAGATGATTCTGGGGATTGTTCTTGCTGTTCTTGCACAACTACAACTGCTGCGCCTACAACTACAACTCAAGATACAGCCGACAATACCACCACTCCTGATCCTACAACCACTCCTGATCCCTGCTGTAATTGTGGCACTGATGTATATGCAATAACTTACTGCGGAGGAGATGGAACCGTGTCGTTTGCTTATGGAAATGACGGTGATACTACAGCTACTACAACTAATACCAACAGAGCCATAAAGGTTAAAGAAATAAATAACAGTTGTAATAAAATATGCGTAAGATTTGTAGCTTACTATGGATCATCCACTGGAACTAGCTATAGCCCCGGCGATGTACTTGATAGCGCCGATGTTCCCGGAGCAGTTAACCTTACGATAGAAGATAACAATGATATTCATATAAACTGCGGTGCTTGCGAAGCGGATTTATAAAATGAAACAAATCGATTTAATAATAAACAAAATCCCAATCGTTCTTAATTATGAAGAAGAAAATTGGAAAGATAGCGAAGTCTGGATACTCAAACCAGATGCTACTTCATGGGAAGCTTTGGATATTATTAATTATTTATACGAAGAAGGCTTTATACCTGACAGAAGAATTAATTATGAAATTAAATAAAATCAGTGTAATCTTTATACATGAACAAGGAACAGGGATTGTGTATGAAAGTCCCTTATTTGCCAACTGAAAAAGTTTTAGATATCGTTAATGAAGTAATTAACGAATATAATCTTATGCTTAAAAATAAAACTAATCCTCACGAACAAAAAGTTGGCAGATACGGAGCGATGGCCGCTTTGAAAATAAAAAAAGAACTCTTAAAAGAAATCACTAAGAGAGATTCAATGTTCGGTTAAATTTAATAAATTGCTCCTTTTTCTTTAAAAATTTGAAAACCTCTTTCTCCTTGCTTTATGTAGTTATCGTCTTGTATTAAGGCCAGTATTGCATTACGCATATTGGATATATCAGATTCTACAATAGCTTCTCCAAAATAATTGTGTTGGCTAGTTTCGCTTAACACGCACTTTTTGTTTATAAGAGGATAAAAAATCCTAGGCTGTTCTTGCCTGTTGTATTGACCCGTATGATGAATATTTAAAATAATTTTAGATTTTTCTATATATTTCTTTTGGGTTTGAAGATTCATGTTGAAATTAAAAACCATATTTACGTTTTCATAAAAAAGCTCGTAACATAGTGTGTTAAAAACATTTGCCCTTCTAGCGTTTACATTGCCACAAAAAAGTACATCTATTTCTTCTTGACCGCGAAGAGTGTTTAGCTCTCTTAGAGATTCAGTAAATTTAACGGGAGCTACCTTATCGACTGAGACGCCCTCTGCGGCCAAAAAGGCGGCGTTCATGTAATCTACGTCCCATATTTCGTGACCGCTACTTTTATCAAGACCCTTGAGTGTTTCAGATATTCTGTATGGATTATGAAAACTAGGGTAAGTGGGGTTTTCTTCAACAAAAAGTTGTTCAGCTTGCCAGATAATTATTTTTTTATTTTTATGAGATTCTTCTAAAGAAGAAATAGAGCTAAAAACATTTGTTCCTAAAACGAATACAGTATCTTTGTAATCTTCTTTATCATAATGTTCAATGAACATTCTTGCTTCATTTTCAAAATATTGATTAAGATAATTTACTGTAATATGGTTGCCATTCAACTCATTCATTATTTCTTTATCTTCTTCAGTCTTTCAATTAGTTCAAAAATTTTAACCTTTGGGATATCTTCTAGGGTGTTGATTTTATCAACCTTCTCATACTTCTCGGCTTCTAGCCGAGCTTTTAGCTTGTCAAATGTAACCCCTTTCTCTTTCATGGTGTTCTTCAGCAGGGAAACTGGACTAGCTTGTGTTTCTGGTTGATCATGTGGATCAGAAGCTATCTTTGCTTGACCAAGCTCATCCTGACCAACAATGTTAATCTTCAAAAAGTTTCTTACACAGCGTACAAACGCTCTGTTTTCTGCTATTGGCCCCAAGAAAAACTTAGCAAAACTCTGGGTGTTATGTGGAGAGGCATCACCTATTGCCGAAAACGTTACGGCGCGATCCTCTGTCTCATAGTTTGGAATCCAATCAATACTGCAAGTTGCAACAACATATTCTGGAGATGGGCTAGTGACTTCATATCTGACATTGGTATAGCCTCTGATTTGAGCAAGCTCTTTAATGCCAGCCAGAAGAATAATTAACTGATGGTCTTCAAGCTTAGATACATCTGTCTCTGATGTTTTTTGCTTGTTTGGGACAAGGTGATCAGTCTTGACCATCTTCCTCCAATCAACAAAACCATCTTCATTGTAAACATAATCAACTGAACTGCCAGAGATTAGGCCATTGTCATTTCTTTTAATTTTTTTGAGTTTCATATTTTACCACAGATCATCTTCTTCAACTTCAATAGGCTGGGAGTCTTGTTGTTGAGGAGTGTTTTGTTGTTTATAGTTGTTTTTGAATTTTTCTTCCAACCTTGTATCTGCAATCTCAAAGCTTTGTTGAAGTAGGTACTTGAGATGTTCTTTGAGTAAGAGGGCTTCTCCATAATCTAAGCCAATAAGAAATCCAGCTTTATTTGTGGAGTCTTCTTTAGATTCTCTTGTTACTCTGAAGGAGTAGCCCTTTTGCACTGTTCCTTCCACCCAGTTTCCCTGCTCATCTTTGGTTTTGGGTGTGTATGGGCCAAAAGAAAATTTTACTACCTGATTACTTCCGTGGTAACCAGTAAATTCAACATTCCTTTCCATTGCATCTATGAAAGAAGCAATTTCAGCTTGGCTAAATTTAATATTAACATTTTTACCTTCTACTTTTTTGTTTGAAAGAAAATTTGCCCTTCTAGTGCTAGCATCCCAAGAAGCTTGCTTGAGTAGCTCTGAAAAAAATGCATTGTCTCTTTTGTTGAGATAGAAGGACAAGGCTGTGCCTGTAACTTTCGGGGTAGGTTTGTAAAAACTAATCATAAGTATATGTTACTTGTTTTTTTTAAAATGTCAAGCACTTTTAAGGTCTGAAAGCTTGGTGTATATTTTATTAGTTTGAATGGCTATTTGGTCAGCGAATACTACCTCATCTTTCTTGACGCCTCTGACAATTACTATATTGCCTTGCTCTGGGTGCTTGCTGCCGTTTTCCGTAATCATTTTAGCTAACTTATTATTAAAGATCATAACTTTTATGGCAGCAGTTTCATCTTTAACAAAGACTTTCATGTATTCGTTATCATTTCTAGACTTACCAAAGTAGGGCTTATCTTCGATAGTACCAACGAAAGCCACGGTTTCATCTACTTCTGCTTCCTCACAGGAGGCGACACTCATTAACCCGTTTGTTTTTTCACGAAAAATGTCAATTAACCTTTTACCATAGGTGTAGCCAAGTAAGGTGTTTTCATAAAACCAATTAGCAAATGACTCCGAGCTATTATTCTTGTGGTAAATTTCTTTGTAGGCATCCGTGCGTTTTTTAATGGTTTGTAGTCTGCTTTCTTTTATAATTGGTTTACCATTATCATTTTTCATGCCGCACATATGTTTTACTATCTTAACTAGGTCGTAGTCGAATTTTTCACCTAGCTTTAAGGCAGTAGCTTTTTCTTTCTTGAGTAAGATGTTCCAAAGTTGACCTTCGTAGACAATTTTGCTTCTAGACATCTGAAAGCCCTGAAATGTTCCAGCCTGTATCAATGCTGATAGAATCCCAATAGTTAAACCAGACTCTTTAGCTCCCTCGAAAACTTCAAATTTTGTAGAGTAATTATCTTTAAAATTGTTTAATTTTTCAATAGACTTTTCAGATATTCCTTTAATAGATAATAATCCAAATCTTATATCATCACCTTCTACTGAGAAATCCATTTGAGATTTAATAATGTGAGGGGGCAAAAGTTTTACCCCAAAATTATGCATTTCTCTTTGTATTTTTGATATTTCTTGAATTGGGTCTGGCTCATGACGAGTCATTTTCAATAAACTCAAGAAAAACTGTTTTGGGTACTTAAACTTCAGATAAATAGTAATAGCTGCCAGCATGGCATAAGAAATAGAGTGAGACTTATTAAAAGAATAATTAGCTGAATCCTCTAAAACACCCCAAAGAATATCTCCTATTTCTTCATCTAAATTATTTTGTTTTACCTTATCTTTAATTTTCTTTTTCCATTTACGTACTTCAGAAACTTTCTTTTTGCCCACAATCCTTCTTAAGATTTCAGACTCATCAAGAGTGAATCCTATTTTATGAGCCATTTTCATAAGTTGCTCTTGGTATAAAGCCACACCACCTGTCGAGGAAAGGATGTCGTCGAAGAACGGGTGGATGGCTTCGTATTTACCATCATTAACGTATTCAGCGTATTGATTAGCGAAAGCTAAAGCTCCCGGTCTAGCCAAGGCTAGAACGCCACTTAACTGCTCTAAGTTCTTAGGTTTAACTTTTTGACATACCCTGTAGTTGGTTTCAGCCTCTATTTGAAAAAGACCATGTGGAGTTCTTAGGTTTTGTAGATTGTCGTAAATTAAATCACTATCTACATCAACGTCGGAAACATCTATACCAATGCTTTTGCAAACATCATCAACAACTGATACAGCCCTAAGCCCTAGAATATCTAACTTTACGTTAAACATAGAAACCCAATTCATATCATAAGATGACACAAAGCTTTTTTTGTCAGAAGTAAGTTCTGTGGGGCAGCTATCTTCCATTGATTCGTAAGATAAAGATATAGCTGAAGGGTGAACTCCCTTATTTTTATTTAAGCCTTTTATCTTTAAAGAAATATCATAAGTTTCTCTATTTTCATCACACCAATTTCTGAATTCTTCTTCTTCAGCGTAAGCTTCTTTCAGGTCTTTAACTTGACCAAAAACTTTAGGAATCATTGATGAAATCCTATTCATTTCCACTTCTGTTTTTGCACCAGCAACCTTGCCACATTCTTTAATGCAAAGTTTTCCGCTTAAGGTGTTGAGAGTGGAGATTTTTGAAGTTTTGCCTTCGAATTTTTCTTCCAAATATTGAAGAACTTTTTGACGGTTGTAGTAACAAATATCTAAATCTACATCCATCATCAAAGAACCATCTAAATAAGTTATTCCATCTACTATAGTTTTTTTAGCTCTTATCTTAGAGATGAATCTTTCAAAGAAAAGCTCATACTTAATTGGGTCGATTTTAGTAACGCCCATAGAGTAAAGTAGTAAACATCCTGCGGCAGAGCCTCTGCCAACTCCAGTGGGTATGTCTTCCTTTTTACAATAGTTTACCACTTCCCAAACCAATAAAAGATAATCTATAAATCCTAATTCTTTTACAGTTTTAAACTCATAGTCAAACCTTTCTTGATACTTTTCTCCTTCCAAACCAAGGTCTTCCATACCTTTTTCGCAAAGGGCTTTTAAGAATTCCTCATTACCTATATCTTCGCTTACGCCAAGGCTTCTTTTGTCTTTCAAAGCGACTTCAAAAGACGGAAGTCTTACCCCGTGCATATTGAGGTTTATATCTTGGAAATCTTCAACAAAACTCATAAGTCAACCTGCCATTTAATTTTATTCCAGACTTTAATATTTAATTGTAAATCTACTAGAGCGTCATGTAGTTTTTCGTAGTCATGATCTATTTCATACTCCTTACCTAAAGAAGATAGATTAGTTCTGACTCCTTTAACTCTTGTGTGGTACATTTTGTATTGGTACTCAAGTAAATTTTGGTCTTGAGTATATCTATTGTCTGTTTTGATACCGCGAGCAAGGCAATTTGTATCAATAATTTTATTTACTAACGGTTTGTAAGATTCTCCCATGTATGCGTAAAGGTCTTTAATGAGGTAAAGATCAAACCCAAGAAAGTTGTGGCCTATTAAGTAATCACATTTATCTAACCAATCTTTAATCGTTGGAAATACTTCTTCGACGGGTAAGGCTTTTTTCTCATATAGTTTGGGATTAAATTTAGTTATCCTAGCTGCATCTGCACTTATTGACAAATGAGTATCCCACTTTATATGGTAATCTTTTTCAGAGATTATTTCATCTCCTTTAACCTTAATCATAGCTATCTGCCAAGGTAAGTTATGACAAGAATTTAAGCATAAATTAAATGTCTCGCAGTCAAGAAAAACGTACTCTTTATCTCTACTAAATCTTAAAAAATCTTCATCCATTATTTTTTTCTCTCCAAGATTCCACACAAAACTCGTTACTAGCCATGTGATCAAGCTCTGGTTTATCTAAGCTACTTCTATTATTAATACATTTATAAGTAAGATACGCTTTAAAGTCTTTTTTATTTCTATAAAATATACTTTGCGCTTTTTGAATATTACTAGTTAGATTACTAATCTTTTTAGCTACTAATTCATCGAAGGGTAAGTCATTGTCTTCCAGAAAGTAAACTGGTTCTGTGAAATCTAATTCAGGTACACAAAGGTTATTGTATAAGGTGTTATTGAACACGTAAGAATCGTAAAATGGTATAACTAATTTTAAATCTTTATCATTCCAAAAACTTTTAAGAGTTTTATAGTCCACTCTTGGGTAATAATAAAATCCTTGCCTTGATGCAAATGTAGATATTTTAATTAAGTTTTTATATCCGTCTATGTTTTTGGGAAAGACTATAATTTTACTTTCAGTCTTTCTAGAGTCTTCATTCTTTTCAAGGGCATCTATACATACTCGCATTCTTAATCCAAATACTAATTTAATGCCAGCTTCTTTGCAGTTGTGATACGCTTCCAAAAACCCCGTCATAGTGTCTTCAACGAGCACAAGCTCTTTCAAGTCTTGCTCCCTAGCTATGGAAAATACGGAATCAGCTTCATCGGGCTGATTATCTTCTATATTTAAATTTAAAATTGATCTGCCTAAACTATAGTGAGTTTTAAACAGTGGCAATATTTCATGCATAAGAATATAATACGACTTTTTTTAATAAAGTCAAGAACTAACTTTGGTTATATATTAAATATATCATCATCTTCGCCATCAGAAGGCGTCGAGGAACGCGCATAAGAGTGCGCGGGGCATCCTTCATATCTTAATTTTACAATTCTTTGGCCTTTTTTGGCTTTAGGTAAATCTTCTTTTTTAAAGGCTGTCTTTAAGGTGTCATCATATTCATCCTTAAGAGCGAAGTATTCTACTTCTTCATAATATGGACATTGCCAAGTAGCACCAGCTTTACACATCCATCTAGTACTTGGGTTGTCGGAGGCAAAATTACTTCTCGCATCCTTTACAGAAAAATTGTTAATTAATTTATACACATGTTCCAAGTAATGCTCAAACCCTTTCAACTGTTCATCTGTAACTATTACTTGTTGAGCGGGTTGTCTTGGAAACTTTAAAAACAGAAACTCAACTTCAACATCTTTAATATTTTTAAATATTTGTTTCTTGGATGCAAGAGTATAAGCCATTGCTTGTAGGTTTGCACTGAGTTCTTCTCCCTTAAATTTCTTTTTACTAGATTTATAGTCTACAATCTTTACTTTGCTTTCATACTTGAAGACTTTATCTATGTAACCTCTTATTTTGTATTCTGGGTTTTTACTTTCCAAGAGGAACTCTAGCTCTGAAACTGGCTCTTCTATCTCTGATCCATTACCATAGAATTCATGATTTAATCCAACTAGGATCATTTTCATGCATAAATCAAAGTTACCTTCATTGTATGCTTTTAGCTTTCTTAAATTCTTTTCAACAAGTCTGACTATTGCTTTATTGTTTATAACAGTTCCATCTTTTATGATTGAATCAAAGTGATGTTTATGTTTTTTCCTTAAAAGAAGTTCAAAAACTAAATGGCACACAGTTCCTCTATGTGCGCCATCGTTGCCGTGTTGAGGCACTTTAAGGTGGTAATTACACCAATAAGACCAAGAGCATTTTTCAAAAGTGCCAATTCTAGATGCTGATAATACTTTTCCCATAACCACCAAAAGTCTACTTAAACAGTTTACCAAATCTTTCTTTTAAGTCAAGAAAAATTCCACCAAAAATAGCAGAAAAAAAGAACCAAACTGCAAGAGCTATTACATAAATTAAACCTATTAAATCTTTTAAAAATCTCATTTTAATGGTATTTCGTAATCTTCATCACGCCAAGCTTCCTTTAATACATTTAAGTATTCATTAAACTTATCGTAACGAACATCTTTATACCCCAACTTACCGCCTTCAATATCTCCTTTTACTATTTGTTCTGCTACGCAGGATATACCGAACGAGGTTGCTTTCTGCATGGATGAAAAACTATTTTTACCAACATTTCCTCCTTTTATTTTCAGTTCTTTATCCCAAGTTTTTCCAGATTGACCAATTGCTATGCATTTAATTATTACAAAATCAAAATACGAAGAAGGATCGTTAGGGGTGCAAATTTTTTGAATGGTTTCTTTTACGCAGCTTTTATCTATTTTACTTCTAAGTAAGAGTTTTATAATTTCATTGTGACCCTTGTATCTCAAAGTTTTATACGAAAAGTTTTCTACCCCCCTATCACGCATTGATTTAATGCTATGAGAGGCTCCTCCGCTTGTGTAAAACGCTTCCAACTCTTCATCTATCGATCTGCAATAAACATCTTCTAAGCCTTCCATTCCGTATTGATTGGAAACTTGTTCGCCTATTAAGACTTGGCAGTCATCTATATACTCATTTATCAAGCCATCTATAGACCAAGTTATCGTATAATTAAATGGAGGGTTATGTTTATAAACCGGCAAGCCTCCTACCATAGTTTTTACTTCTACAATTTTTTCATTAAAAGAATCGCAAGCTTCTTCTGCTAATATATTTACCCATCCCGGAGCTAACCCCAAGTCTGTAATAACTGGTTTTTTAGCATGAACTTCGGCATGATTATTTATAGTAGCAGAAACAGGAACGCTTCCTCCTAAATCGCAGTAAGGTATACCTTTTTCTATAGCCATCATGGCGATTGATTCATTCAGGAAATAAGGTAAAGAAGAAATTACTAAATCGGGACTACACAATTCCATCGTCCTTTTATAGTCGTTTTCATTTTCTGCGACTAAAAAATCCAAAGGAACATCTAAACCGTGAGACGTATCTATATCTTTATCAACGGAAATTATATGATTGCCAAACTTAGACATACACCAAGATATAGCTTTACCCATTCTTCCCATGCCGAAAATTAAAACTCTTTTTTGATCATTCATTACTTTATTCCTTTGTATCGTTTCTAACTAACACCAGCAATCTATCATTATCCCAGCCTTCTGAGTTTCTTAAATCATGCTCGGTAGTAATAAAAGTCGTCAACGAAAAATATTTAGTAACAGGTTCTATCGCTGACATATATTCTTCACAAGAATAAGCGCGAAAGATGTCTTCCGTAATTAAAAGTCCTCCTGTTTTTAAGTATTTGTAAGCAGTATTTATTACGTTCGAGTTACAGGCGACATTATGTAATGCGTCGTCTATTAATATGTCAAAGTCTCCACCAGCGTCTGACAGCGCAGTGTCTATGGAGTTTGTGTCTTCAACATTTATAAATGAGTAGCTAGCGTTATCCATGTTTTCATTGATGCCACGCTCTAATAAATTAGAATCAAACTCGAATCCATGCAATTTTGCGTAAGGGAAATATTCTCTCCAACATTTCATGGAGGCCAGCCGAGCGATACCTATTTCTCCCAACTTGACTTCTTTGTGCCTCAAGGGTGCAAATAGTAAGTCGTAGATTGCGGTATAAGGATGCGAGTGGGGGCAATCAGGCGTACCTACGTGGTAGGGCGATTTATCTGTACCGTATTTTTTTCCCGCTTCACACAAGTCTGTTCTCGAAGCTGATGAATCAATAATTAAAGTGTTCATTTCATTCCTTGTGGAAAAGTAAGTTTATCTGCATGATTTACTGTCCAGCTAATTTCATGAGTAACTGCCCTAAAGGTTCTGGCTGCGCTAGGAAATCCATTACCAGATTTTTTAACGCCACCAAAGGCTAAATGAGACTCAGCAGCGATAGAACCTCCATTCCAGTAAATCATACCTGCGTCACATTCATCCCTCATAATTCTGGCTTTTCTGAAGTCGTTAGTTAAAATGCCAACAGCTAAACCATACTCAGTATCGTTGTAAATTCGAATTGCGTCTTCAACTGTGTCAAATGGAATAATTGCAACATGGGGTCCAAATACTTCGTTCCTTAAAAATCCTGCATCACAATTTGACCACTCTCTTTTATATACCATTGGTGTGGAATAGTAAGATTTGCCTGTTCCTGTATAAGTGGGGTTAAGTAATATTTCTGATTTGGGGTCCGAAGCCACCAAGCTATTCATATACCTTATTTTATCAAATCCCTGTTGATTTATGATTGGCCCGTAATATATTTCTTCATTAGGTACAATCTCATCCCAGCAAACGGCAGCGGGAGTACCGCAGGTTCCACTGTTCTTTTTAAATGGATTACCTGTTTTCAATTTAGACGCTTCTTCGGCAAACCTCTTTGCAAAATCATTGTAAATTGTTCTTTGAACTAAAATTCTACCCGAAGACACACATCTTTGCCCAGACAGTTTAAATGCACTAGCTACACAAGCTTCTAAAGCAAGAGGAATTTCTACATCATCAAAAACGATACAGGCTGACTTACTACCTAGCTCGCAAGATGTTGTTTTGTTCCAAGATTCAGCGGCAACTTTACGAATATGTTGTCCAACATCAGCTGAACCCGTGAAACAAATATGATCAACGTCATCGCGTACTAAAAAATCTCCAGTTTGCCCATGTCCATGCACTAAATTAATAACGCCATGCGGGATACCAGCTTCTTCGTAAATCTGAACGGCGGCTTGGGTTGACATTGGGGCATCTTCGCTTGGTTTAATTACTATAGTATTTCCTTCCACTAAAGCGGGAGCCGCATTCCAAAACATACCAATAGCTAGTGGAAAATTAAATGGAGTTACAATTGCTACTACTCCTTTGGGCTTTCTAAGCATGTAGGCGTCTTTATCTTCAATTTCAGAAGAAACAGCTTCGCCATGACTGTAGCGGCCAGAGCCAAACGCAAACTGAGCCATATGTAGGGCTTCGTTAACTTCCGCAACACTCTCGTTATAATTTTTTCCAGTTTCTAGGGAGATAATTGTGGCTAATTTTTCTTTGTCTCTTTCAATTAATTGAGCCACTCTGTTCATGTAGTCAGATCGTACAAAACGACTAACTTTTTTCCATTTTTTGAAAGCTTTTCTAGCACTAAGAACAGACTTGTTTACTTCATCTTTATCGCTGACAGGAAAGGCTCCTTGCGCTTTTCCGGTAGCGGGATTAATTTTTGTGTACATCTCAGGAGTTTCCCTCCATTGACCATCAATATAATTTCTTCCCTCAAAATCTCTCATCATTATCCTTTCAAGTCTCTTGTGCTTTCCATTAAAGATTTTACATTTGTTTCGCAAAAACCTTTGCTATCCTTTCCGCGTGTTATTAGTTCGTATATGACTCCAGTAAGTTCAGAGGGTTTAGAAAATACCTGAATTAATTTAGTTTTTTTGCACACTAAAGGTTTTTCAGAGTACCATTCCGCATAACCTTTTTCACTCCAATCATTCATCGTTTTTTCAACATCCTCAACTTGATAAGCTAAGTGATGTATTCCTCCAATACCTCCACGCTCTTTAACCCAATCGCCCACGATAGAGCCTTTTGGGCCATCGGAAACAAAGATTTCTGGGGGGCAATGATATGAATGAAATTTAGCTTTTCCTATATCATCAGCGTCAGCAAGTAAAATGTCCCACTCTAATACGTCAACAGGTCTTTCTTCGGGAGGGGTCATAGCTAAACAGTCGGTTGTTGAGCCGTCATCAAATTTTAAATCAAATTCTAAAGCCACGGAATAGCCCAAACAATTATAAAGAAATTCAGCAGTTTTATGCCTATCCTTTACTCTATAAGCTATGTGATCTAATCTCATTTTGAGTAATTATTATCTTCGTCAATCGTAAGTAGATATTCTATTAAATTTTTTACTTTTTTAAATTCACCCAATTTATTATAATCCTCTTCTCCTTGCTTATATCTTAAAAAATTAAAATACATTTCTTTCTCATGAATATTAAGTAATTCTAGTATTTGACTTACATGAGGCTTCAGTTCTTTTATGGTTGAAAGAGCCTCTTGACACGGGTCTTTTGCCATATATTATAATACTAGTCAAAACTAGTAATTGCAATTTTTTCGAGCGCAGTCACCGCTTTTTTTGCGTCTGGGCCACTGGCCTCTATAGTTATCCTGTCTCCAAATGCAGCTGCCAGAGTCATTAGTCCTATTATGCTTTTGCCATCAACAGAATTTTCTCCTTTTTTAACCTTTATTTTAGATTCAAAGGAGTTTGCAGTCT
>MDTA01089059.1_pt1 | contig 13107 bp, 10 predicted proteins | sample 811151 | NCBI WGS metagenome assembly MDTA01 (sample SAMN05326648, study PRJNA326480) | marine metagenome | isolation source: seawater | place: Indian Ocean: South | collected 2010 | reverse complement strand
TCAGAAGATGTAAATCAACAAATATATGATAGCCTTTTGCTTCTTCAGCATAGAGGTCAAGATTCCACTGGAATAGCGACTATGGATAATTGTATGTTTCATTTATATAAAGCTAAAGGTCAAGTGAGTACTGCTTATAGAACTAGAGACATGAGAAACCTTATAGGTAAAACAGGATTAGGTCATGTAAGATATGCAACTAAGGGTTCTGCTGAAAGTATTGAAGAAGCTCAACCATTTTATGTTAATGCACCTTATGGAATAGTTTTAATTCATAATGGAAACCTGACCAATACAAGAGAATTAGAAAAACAATTATTTAGTGTTGACAGACGTCATACCAACTCATCAAGTGATACAGAAATGTTGCTAAATATTCTTGCTACTGAATTACAAGCTCAAGTTCATAGACAGGAATTAGATCCTAATTTAATTTTTAGAGCTGTAAGTTCTCTGCATAAAAGAATTAAGGGATCATATGCTGCTATTTCATTAATTTCTGGACATGGATTACTTGCTTTTAGAGATCCATATGGTATCAGACCATTAGTAATAGGTAAAAGAATATCTGAAGAAAACCAGGAAGAGTGGATGATAGCAAGTGAATCTTTAGTTTTAGAAAATAATGATTACAAAATTGAAAGAGATGTTAAACCTGGTGAAGCTGTTTTTATTAGCAAGGAAGGAGAATTTTTTTCTCAACAATGTTCAGATAATCCTAAGTTATTTCCTTGCTCTTTTGAATATGTTTATTTAGCAAGACCAGATTCAATAATGAATGGAATTTCGGTTTATAAAGCAAGATTGAAAATGGGAGATTTTTTGGCCGAGACAATAAAAAAAAAGATAACAACTGGAGAAGTTGATGTTGTTATGCCTATTCCAGATTCTTCTAGACCTGCAGCTATGCAGGTTGCTAGGCAATTAGGGATAGAATATAGAGAGGGATTTTTTAAAAATAGATATGTCGGTAGGACATTCATCATGCCAGGTCAACAAAAAAGAAAACAATCTGTTAGACAAAAACTTAATGCGATGAGTGCAGAATTTAAAAATAAGAATGTCCTTATTGTTGATGATTCAATTGTAAGAGGTACGACTTCCAAGCAAATTGTTCAAATGGCAAAGGATGCAGGTGCTAATAAAGTTTTTTTTACTTCTGCAGCTCCTCCAGTTAGATATCCTCATGTTTATGGGATTAACATGCCAACTAGAGATGAATTAATTGCTCATAATAGATCAATAATTGAAATTGCTGAAAAATTAGAAATCGATGATCTTGTTTATCAAAGTATAGAAAATTTAAAAAAATCTATTATTGATGATTCACTAATAGAAGATTTAGAAATGTGTTGTTTCACTGGATCTTATGTTACAGGGAGTGTAAATGAAGAATATCTTAGCTGGGTGGAGATGGAATATAAATCTTAATCTATTAAGTTTTCTAGAGAAAATATTTTATTAATATATTCATTTTCTTCAAAATCTAAAAAGTTAATCTGATATCTTTTATTATTTGTATTTATATTTAATTTAGAAAAATTAATTTTTGCAGTTCTTTCTCGATTGGTTACAATTTGACAAATTTTACTATCCTTAATTATGCCTAAAAATGAATCATTTTTTAATTGAATTTTTTCATCTATAAAACCTAATTTTGCATGATGTGAATCATATATATCACTTTCATTGACTCTATAAAATTTTCCTAATTTAGTAATAACTACTATTTGATTATTATCATGACATTTACAACAGGATATAATTTTTTCATCTGGGAATAGTTTGCATAATATTGTTCCTTGAGCCTGTCTAGAAGAAGGAGCAATATTTTCATTAGATAATCTATATTTAAATATTCTTCCTAAAGATGTAAGGATGATTAACTTATCATTTTGATTTGCAAAAAGTGTATTTATAACTTTATTTTTATCATTAGCTTTAATAATTGAAAAGACTCTATTTGTTTTAGTCATCTCTGGATCAAATAAAACTTTCTTAAATCTTCCATCTGAACATATTAAGCATAGATAATTTTCATCGTTTTCATAAAAATCATGAAAATTAATAATTTCATTTAGATTTATATTATTTAGTAATTTGTTTTCTAGTTTCGTATCATGATTGATTGATTGTTCCCAATTTATGTTAATAATTTTTCCTGTATAAGTTACAGCAATTAATTTTAAATTATTTTTTATATTGCATACTAATTGGTAAATATTCTTTTTTAATAGAAATTTACTATTATCTTCTATCAATTTTTTAAAATTATTTATTGGAATTTTTTTTAAATAAAATTTATTATCAATTGATAATTTTACTTTTTTATTAATATATTCTTCAATAATTTGCTTGTTTATAAATTCATTCTCATGATTAAGATTAAGATTTTTTATTATCTTAGTAGATCTTCTTGTATTATATTTTTTCTTTAAATCTAAAAGTTCATTTTCTAATATATTCAATAATACATTTCTTTGACAAAGTATTTTGTTAAGTGAATCTTTTTTTTCTTGTAATTCTTTAATATCTTTTTTTATTTGAAGTCTTTCCAAGTTAGTTAATTTTTTGATAGGCATACTAAGAACAGATTCTGCTTGTTTTTCTGTTAAATCTAATTCTTTTAATAATTGATATTTTGCTTCATTTGCATTTTCTGAGTTTTGAACTATTTCAATTATCTTTTTAATATTTTTAACTGCTAAAGAAAACCCTTCAAGTATTTCTAATTTTTCAGTGGTTAATTTAAGAAAATGCTTTGTTCTTTTTACAATTGTTTCTTCTCTAAAATTTATAAATTGTTTTAGATATGTACTTAAGGAAAGTTGAACTGGTTTACCGTTTACTAATGCAAGAAATATTGCTCCAAAATTAGTCTGCAAGGATGTTTTTTTATATAAATCGGAAATTACTAAATCACTATTTACATCTCGCTTAAGTTCTACCAATATTCTCATCCCGTCTCTATCGCTCTCGTCTCGTATATCTGCAATCCCATTAATTTTCCCATTGTTTATGAGATCTGCTAATTTTTCAATCCATCCGGCCTTGCTTATTTGATAAGGTAATTCAGTTACAACTAGTGCATTTCTTTTGTGTTTACCTTTACCGATGTTAATTTCTTCTTGATGTATTACCCCTCTAATAGTTAATGAACCTTTTCCTGTTTTATATAATTCTTTAATATTTTCTGAATAAATTAGTTCTCCTCCTGTTGGAAAATCTGGCCCTTTAACTATTTCAATTAATTTAGATTCATTAGTTTGATCATTTCTTATTAGATATATTATTGCTTCAATTATTTCTCCTAAATTATGAGGTGGTATATTTGTTGCCATACCAACAGCGATACCTGATGAACCATTGAGCAGTAAAAAAGGTAATTGGGCGGGTAATACCTCTGGTTCTTTTTGTGAACCATCAAAATTATCTGAATAGTTAACGGTGTTTGAATCTATTTCTTTTAAAAGAGTTTCATTAGCTATTGGAGCAAGTCTTGTTTCTGTATATCTCATCGCTGCGGGAGGGTCATCATCTACTGATCCAAAATTACCATGACCATGCAGAGTTGGATATTTGGTTGAGAAATCTTGTACTAATCTCACTAAAGCATCATATACCGCTTGATCACCATGAGGATGGTACTTGCCTAATACATCACCAACAACTCTTGCGCATTTTCTAAATGGTCTTTCAGGAGTTAATCCTAATTCATGCATGGCAAATAATATTCTTCTTTGCACAGGTTTTAATCCATCTCTTGCATCTGGAAGAGCTCGCCCAATGATAACGCTCATCGCATATTCCAGATATGAGCGTTGCATCTCTTGATGCAAAGAAATTGATATGAATTTTTCCTTAGCCATCAAATAGGAAAATTACTAAATTCTTAAAATAACTAAGCTTACATTAATAGGAAAAAAAATATTTTCCAGTGAATTTAGAAGAAATCTAATTTTTATAAAGATTCGCATTCGCTATATCTTTTTTTAATTCATCCAATTTAAAAAGTTTTTCGGTTGCCGTTTGCAAATTCTTTCCCCATAGTTGCTCTTTTCTATATTCAAAAGAGACATATTTAGGATTTTTTTCTAAAGCTTCTTTGGCAAGCTTTATTGATTGTTTAATATTTATTTCTTGTAAGCATACTGCTAATGCAAGCATTGGTTCTGCATTTTTTTCAATATTTATAGCGTTCTTGAAATTTTCTATAGCTAATAAAGTTTCATTTAATTCAAAATATACTAACCCTTTATTATTTATCGCTTGCCAAAAATCAGATTTTATATTTATTAATTTATCGTATTCTAATAAAGCTTTTTGATAATCTTTTTCTAATAAGAATATATTACCTAGCTGAAATAGTCCGTTCATATTTTTAGGTTCTATTGCCAAACCTTTATTTAATGAGCTTTTAGCTTTTTGAATTTTTTTTTGATTTATGTAAATAGAGCTCTCTGCGAAATGTAGTTCACTGATGAGAGGGTTAAGCAATTTACCTTTGTTTATTGAAATTAGTGCATCATCATAAAGCTTATTACTGATCTGCGCTTCTGCTAAAAGAGCCCATAACTTTACATCGTCAGTATTTAATGAAATTGCCAACTTTGCCAAAGCTAAACCTTGTTTAAATTGCCCGAAATATAAAAGTTGATATGCATTTTTCCCTAATTCATTTCCACTGTTTTTTAAAAAACTTTTTGATGGCGAATTGTAATATGGTACAAAGGCATCTATTTTATTAATTGGAAAGATATTAAATCCAATTAATTGAATTAGAAAAATTTTTAATACGTAGCTCTTGTTAAACATAATTAAATTATTTCATTGATATAGAGGCTTTGATATTTCTTCTCCACATCCATGGCTTTATTCTTTTTAGTGTAGTTCCTTTAAGTTTTTCAGACCATTCTTCATCATTCCAATTAAGTGCTTCAATATTTAATCCATTTATCCATTCTTTGGCTTTCGCATCAACGCTTTTGTTGGTGGGAACAGATTTATTCCAAGGGCAAATGTCTTGGCATATATCACACCCGGCTATCCAACCATTTAAATTTTTTTTAATATTATCAGGTAGATCTAAATTTCTATTTTCAATAGTATGATAAGCAATACAAAGTTGTGAATTAATTACAAAAGGTTCTGTAATAGCATTAGTTGGACATTTATCTATACATTTTTCACATTGTCCACAAAGAGATTTTGCAGGTTTATCAGGTTCAAATTTTATATTAAAAATTATAAATCCAAGAGAAAGCCAAGAACCATGATCTTTATTGATTAAATTACTATTTTTCCCAATCCAGCCTAATCCAGATTCTTCTGCCCATGCTTTTTCCAATAGAGGAGAACTATCTACACAAATTTTCCATTTACAGTCTGGTATTTCTGTGGCGACCCATTTACCAATATTTTTAAGCTTTTTTTTAATGATTTTGTGATAGTCATCACCTTGACCAAATTTAGCAATTTTAAACTTATCTTTTTTTACTGTTGTTTCACTTAAATAGTTATAACCCACTGCTAAAACACTTTTTGCTCCATCAAGAATTAAATTAATATTTTTTCTCTTTTCAGATTCCATCCATTTCATCTCTCCATGAAAATTATTTTCTAACCATCTTTCTAAAGCTTTAGTTCTTAAGTTGATTGTTGAACTTCCAGGAATGTTTGCAATTCCAGTACTAGCAAAACCTTCTTCTAAGGCTTTTTTTTTCAAATTTTTACTGAGTTCATTTATGTTCATTACTTAATTATATGCTTCATCATTTTTAAAAATTTAATAATTTTAAAATTTTAGGTAAATATTTTAAGATGAATATAGGTTAAATCCTTTAAATAATTAGTTAAGTCGTTGATTTACTAGTAAAATAGAATAATAATATAAAGTTTTATTTTGGTTCAATCTACACCTAAACAAGATTCGAACCTAGCTACTAGGCTTCAACAGGATCTTAAAAATGATCTTATAGCAGGTTTATTGGTTGTTATACCTTTAGCAACTACAATTTGGTTGTCATCTATTGTAAGCAAATTTGTTTTAACTTTAGTAACTTCTATACCTAAACAGCTTAATCCCTTTATAACTTTAAATCCTCTTTTACAAGACTTAATTAATTTAAGTTTAGGTTTAACAGTTCCTCTCTTGGCCATATTATTGATAGGCTTAATGGCAAGAAATTTTGTTGGTAGATGGTTATTAGAGTTTGGAGAAGGTACTTTATCAAAAATACCTGTAGCAGGTACGGTCTATAAAACTTTAAAACAACTATTAGAAACTTTTTTAAGAGATAATTCCAAAAGATTTAGAAGAGTTGTTTTAGTAGAGTATCCTAGAGAGGGGCTATTTAGCGTGGGTTTTGTCACAGGAGTGGTAGGACCTTCTCTTCAGCCAGAATTAGAGCAAAAATTATTAAGTGTTTTTATTCCTACCGCCCCTAATCCTACAACTGGATGGTACACCTTAGTCCCTGAATCTTCAGTGAAAGATTTAGATATTTCAGTAGAAGATGCTTTTAGAACTATTATTTCTGCTGGTATTGTTAATCCTGATGAAAAAAATAGTGCTAGCAATCCAACTTTTTCTAAATTATTTTCTCAATTTAGAGCGGCTACAAATACTTCTAATTAAAAATTCATGGATCATAGATCTCTCTCAAGAGAATTATCCTTAATATCACTTGGTCTTATAAACGATAATCAAGATCATCATAAAGTTCAATTAGATAATAAAAATTTTGAAACTATATTTGCATCTGCCATCGAATCAATGGTGGATCATTGCAGAGAGGAATTAGGATACTGTGAAACCATTTTAGAAAAGGCATCTAATAATCTTTTAGAAAGTGAACTATGCGAGGAGCATTCTTCCTCTTTTGAAAAAACTAGAAAGGAGATTAATGAAAGTGTTTTTCATATTGAAAAAGTAATGAATATTTTATCTGATACTTTAGATTTTCCTAAATTAATTGCTATTAGCGACCAGTTAGAAGTAAGTAACGATATTAAAAATAGAATTACTACAGTTGTCGAGAATATTATTTTAATAGATAGAAATATTGATACTGTGATGGAAAGTTGGCGATTTAAAAGATTACCAAGAATTGATAGAGATATTTTGCGCTTGGCATATGTAGACATTAACTTTTTAAATATACCTGTTGCAGTAGCATGTAATGAAGCTGTTAATTTAGCAAATAAATATAGTGATACTCAAGGTAGAAAAATGATAAATGGGGTTTTAAGAAGACTACAAGATTATAAAAGTAAATGATTTAATAATTTAAGCTAAGATAAATATATATATAAGTATTAAATGAAAAATAATAATATAGATGATTCTACTGATTGGGCCAAACAAGCATACGCACAATTAAAGCAAAAACAGGAAAATAAAAAATTAGAGCAGGAAAAATTAGAGCAGCAAAAATTAGAGCAGCAAAAATTAGAGCAGCAAAAATTAGAGCAGGAAAAATTAGAGCAGCAAAAATTAGAGCAGGAAAAATTAGAGCAGCAAAAGTCAAAAAAAGATCAAACTTTTGAAGATGAGTCTCAACCACAACTAGGAGACTTTAATGATGATTTCACTTGGTCAGCAATGGTATTAGCTGCCCAAGGAAAAAAGGCAGATCAAGTTTCTTTAGATGAAATTGATTGGCTAACTCGTTTAAGAAAGGGCTTAGAAGATACTAGAAAAGGCTTTGTTACAGAGCTATTAGATAAATTAGGAGATGATCCGTTAACACCTGAAACATTAGATGATCTTGAAACTTTGCTATTAAGAGCTGATGCGGGAATTGACGCAACTGATAAAGTAATTAATTCATTAAGAAAAAAATTAAATGAAGATGTAGTTGGAGGAGAAGAAGGGATAAAGTTTTTAAAAGAAGAATTAATATCAATATTAGAATTTCCAGTAAAAAATTCGAGCAAAAATATTCTTGTTCCTGAAAAAGGTAAATTAAATATCTGGCTTATTGTTGGCGTAAATGGAGTTGGTAAAACTACTACTATTGGTAAATTAGCTCACTTGTCCTCTAGTAGTAACTATAAAACACTGATTGCAGCTGCAGATACATTTAGAGCTGCTGCTGTTGAGCAGCTTTCTATTTGGGGAGAAAGAAGTAATGTTGATGTTATTTCTAATCAATCTAAAAATGCAGATCCAGCGGCCGTTGTATTTGATGCAATTAATTCAGCCTTGAAAAGAGAAACTGATTTGCTTTTAGTTGATACAGCAGGCAGATTGCAAAATAAAAATAATTTAATGGATGAATTAGAAAAAATTAGGAAAATCATAGATAAAAAAGTCCCAAATGCAATTGTGGAATCTTTATTAGTACTTGATGCAAGTCAAGGTCAAAATGGACTTAAGCAAGCGCAAGGGTTTTCTAAATCAGCTGATCTTACTGGTGCAATAATAACTAAATTAGATGGCTCTTCAAGGGGAGGAGTATCGTTAGCTGTCTCTTTAGAGGTTAATTTGCCAATAAGATTTATTGGCGCTGGGGAAGGGATCAGAGATTTGAGACCTTTCAATAGTTTTGAATTTATAGAAGCTTTGTTAGCAGATAAATGAAAATTTAATTAATTTATTTTAAAACTTATTTTTTAGTGTTAGAACATACCTATATACTGTAAAAAATTTTTGACAAACAACAAAGCAAATAAATTTTTAATAAGCTCAAATCAAGATAAATTTTTAGAATTAGTTTCCTCTTTAACTTATTATTTAAAATTATTTACAAGTTTAAAAAGATTTTTAGAGTATGTTTCTCTAGTCTCAAAATATTTTGTTAAGCAGAAGTTTTCTTTGCTTATACCTTTAGACGAAAAAGGGCAAATTTGGAGTGAAAATATTTGTATCTCTGAAAATTCTTGTAATAGCAATTTAATTATTGATTTGAAAGAATATTTGAGTAAAAATGGTCTATTAGACAATTTCAAAATTAAAAATATAACTATTTTAGAAAAGTTTTTGGATGATTATTACAGTTTTTGTCATTTTAAGTCTTATAAAATTGTCTCTAGAGGTAGATGTAGAGGATTCTTTTACGTTTTTTATGATAAAACTGACTCAAAAGCTTTCCTAGAGGAAGACATCAAAGTAAATTTATTAGTTAATCTCTTAGCTGTTGGAATAGAAAATTATTTGTTGTTAAGAATAAATAAAAAGCATGAAAATGTTGATCGTGAAATTTCGAGTGGTGCTGAGATTCAATCAAGATTATTACCTGATTATTGTCCAAAAATATTTGGAATTGATTTAGCAGCTCATTGTAGACCTGCACTGCAATTAGGGGGAGATTATTATGATTTTATGTCTATCAAGCCAAATCTTGAGGGGAAAAGGCGTCAAAGAGGAAGATGGGCTTTAGTTATAGGAGATGTAATGGGGAAAGGTATTCCTGCCGGATTGTTGATGACAATGCTAAGAGGAATGCTTAGAGCAGAAGTTTTGACTGGACTTCCTCCTGATCGAATACTTCATGACTTAAATCAGTTGGCTATCTATGACTTAGATCAGTCTCATAGATTTGTGACTTTATTTTATTCAGATTATGATCCTCGAACAAAAAAATTGAGGTATGCAAATGCGGCACATAATCCTCCTCTTTTATGGCAAAATTCTACAAAAAAAATAATAAAGTTAGACACAGAAGGTTATGTGATTGGTCTTCAAAAGGATGCAGAATATCAATGTGGAGAAATTCAATTAAACTCTTCTGATTTAATCTTATATTACACAGATGGTATTACTGAGACCTCTAATTCATCAGGAGAGAGATTTGGAGAAGAAAATCTTATAAATACTTTTTCTAAATTATGTCAAAAAGCTTTGAAGTCACAAGAAATACTAAATGAAATATTTAAGGTATTAGATAAATATTCTGGTAATAAAAGAAGACTTGAGGACGATTCTTCAGTTGTAATTTTTAAATTAGAATAAATAATTCATGGCGGTTATAAAAAAAAATGCTTTATTAGATGTATCTGAGTTATTTTAAATATGTCAAAAATTTGGAGTAATAGATTTGAAACTAGCCTTGACCCTTTTATTCAAAAATTTAATTCATCTATTGAATTTGATAAGGCTTTAATAATTGAAGATATAAATTGTTCTATTGCCCATGCCAGAATGCTCGGGACTTGTGAAGTTATTTCTAATGAGGATTCAAATGGAATCATTAAAGGCTTAAATGAAATAAAACATGATTACTTAAATGGTAAATATGAGCCTAGTTATCCATCAGAAGATATTCATTATGCTATCGAGAACCAATTAATTAGCAAGATTGGTGATCTTGGTAAAAAACTTCATACAGGGAGAAGTCGAAATGATCAAGTTGGCACTGATATAAGACTTTGGCTTAGGAAAAATATTGATGATATTGATAATTTGTTATTACTTTTTCAAAAATCCTTATTTAAAATCGCTAATCAAAATCTTTATACAATGATTCCTGGATATACTCATTTGCAAAGAGCTCAGCCATTATCTTTGGCTCATCATTTGTTAGCTTATTTAGAAATGTTTCAGCGCGATCGCGAAAGACTTAAGGAGGTTCGGAGAAGAGTTAATGTGTCACCTTTGGGAGCAGCTGCATTGGCTGGGACAAAAATAAAAATTGATCGATTAATGACAGCTTCAGAATTAGAGTTTGAGAGTATTTATAAAAATAGTATTGATGCAGTAAGTGATAGAGACTTTGCAGTTGAATTTCTTTCGACTGCATCACTTATCATGGCTCATTTAAGTCGTTTGTCGGAAGAGATAATTTTATGGGTCACTGATGAATTTTCATTCGCTAAATTAACTGATCATTGCGCTACTGGAAGTAGTTTAATGCCTCAGAAAAAAAATCCAGATGTCCCAGAATTAATAAGGGGAAAAACAGGAAGAGTTTTTGGACATTTACAAGCATTGCTTACGACAATTAAGGGTTTGCCTTTAGCTTATAACAAAGATTTTCAAGAAGATAAAGAACCTCTTTTCGATTCAGTGCGTACATTATCAGATTGCTTAAGAGCAATGACAATATTATTTGATAAAGGGATAATTTTTGATAAAGAAAATCTTAATAAATCTGTTGAAAATGATTTTTCAAATGCAACTGATTTGGCAGACTATTTAGTAGGAAAGGGTGTTGCTTTTAGAGAGGCTTATCAAATTGTTGGAAGTATAGTTATGTCTTGCGTGTCAAAGAAAATACTTTTTAAAGATCTCACATTAGAAGAATTTAAATTATTTCATAAAGCTTTCGAACAAGATATTTATACAAGCATCATGCCACAAAATGTTGTAAATTCTCGAAATAGTATAGGTGGCACTGGTTTTAAGCTGGTTCAAGCAGAATTACTTCGTTGGAATAATTTATTATTAAATTAATCAATTAAATTTCCTGCATTTAGTCATTTATTTAAGTATTATAATGTAATAGTTTAATCGCAGCTAATGTGATTTAAGTATAAGTTTCTTATTTAAGTTGAATTTAAAGTGAGTATTTTTGTTGGTAATTTACCTTTCCGAGCTGAACGCGAAGACGTGCTTCAATTGTTTACTCCATTTGGAGAAGTGACAAATTGTTCTTTACCTCTTGAAAGAGATACTGGTAGAAAAAGAGGTTTTGCATTCATTGAAATGGCAAATGAAACATTAGAATCTAATGCTATTGAATCTCTTCAAGGGACAGAAATGATGGGCAGACAATTACGGATTAATAAAGCTGAGCCAAGAGGTAATTTACCTCGTAGAAATTTTAATAACGGTAATCAAAGGCAATATAATGCTGGCGCATATAATTCCGGCAATAATGGATATAGAGAAGGCAATGGAGGTTTTAGAGATAACAATCCTAGTGGCGGATACAACAATGGCTCATATAGCGGTGGATATAGTGCTAATTCTTATAATGATCAAAATTCTAATCCTGTAAATAGGACATCTGGTGCTCAAGGTTGGGAAGATAGAAGTTATGGTAACAATCCCGATAATTCTGAACATGAGATTGGCAGAAGCAGAAGAAGAAGAGGGGCTTCTAATGATTCAGACAATACTCAAAACGAAAATTAATACCCCATTTTTGCTAGTTCGTCAGTTAAATAAATTAATTTATTGATACTAAATGTCTTACTAATAGCCATTGTAGTTACTTCTTTTCTCCAGATTTTAGCTTTGGGGATATTTTGTACTAGATTTACTAAATGTTGACATATATCCCATGACTTCCCTGAATCACTTATATGCTTTTCTATATAGGGAATTAACGAAAGAATTATTTCAGATGCAGTTTTAGGTAATAACTTTGTTCCATATATTTTGTGATCGATTTCACACCACTTCAATGGATGTTTGTAAGCACTTCTTCCAATCATAATTCCATCAAAGATTTTTAATCCACTAATACATTGATCAATATTGGTAAATCCTCCATTTATTTCAATGACTAAATCTGGATTCTCATTTTTTAATTTTTCGACTAGGTCATATCTAAGGGGAGGTATTTCTCTGTTCTCCTTGGGATTTAAACCTTGAAGAATAGCTTTTCTCGCGTGAATAGTAAATCTATCAGCGCCCGAATTAGAAATTTTCCTAACAAAATTGTTTAAATTAGAAAAACTATCATTATTATCTACTCCAATCCGATGTTTTATAGTCACTGGTAGTTTGCAATTATTTTTTAATGCTTCGATGCATTGCGCCACTTTGCAAGGGTAATTCATAAGAGATGCTCCGAAATTGCCAGAACTTACTTTTGCACTAGGACACCCTACATTAAAGTTTATTTCATCATATCCCCAATCTTGAGCCATCTTTGCAACTTCTTTTAGATATTTAGGGTTGTCTCCACCAAACTGAATAGAGACAGGATGTTCTTCTTGATTAAAATTTAAAAACTTTTCTTTTTGATTAGAAAATATTAAGCTTTGAGCAACAATCATTTCCGTATATAAAAGTGCTCTAGAGCTAATTTTTCTCATAATCATTCTAAAGTGCCTATCAGTACAATCCATCATTGGCGCAATACTTATTTTATGTAATTTATGAATAGAATTGGTTATAGCTCGTTCCATCCTTTTCGAAAATGAATCAATTTTTTA
>MDTA01008865.1_pt1 | contig 13107 bp, 24 predicted proteins | sample 811151 | NCBI WGS metagenome assembly MDTA01 (sample SAMN05326648, study PRJNA326480) | marine metagenome | isolation source: seawater | place: Indian Ocean: South | collected 2010 | reverse complement strand
TTAGAATACATTTAAAAGCTTACGATAACAAAATTCTTGATTTATCTACTGAAGAAATAGTTAATACAGCTAAAAGAACTGGTGCACAGGTAAAAGGACCAATACCACTACCTACAAGAATTGAAAGATACACTGTTTTAAGATCTCCACATATTGATAAAAAAAGTAGAGAACAATTTGAGTCAAGAACTCATAAAAGATTAATTGATATCATTGAACCAACACCTCAAACAGTAGAAGCGCTAATGAAACTAGATTTAGCTTCGGGTGTAGACATTGAAATAAAGATTTAAATTATGAGTATTGGATTGATAGGAACTAAAATTGGGATGACTAGAGAATTCATGGAAAGCGGTCAATCTGTGCCTGTAACTGTTATCAAAGTTGAAAAAGGCAGGGTTCTTGATGTTATCTCAAAAGAAAAAAGAGGTTATAACGCTGTAAAGATTGGTTTTTTTAAACTTAAAAATTCAAAGCTTACAAAACAAATGAAAGGTTATTTTGCAAAAAAAAATACTGAACCGAAAAGAATTCTCAAGGAATTTAGAGTTGAAAATAAGGATCAGTTTAAAGAGGGTAATGAATTAGGCTTAGAAATATTTAAAGACAAAAAATTTTTAGATGTAAGATCAAAAACTATTGGAAAAGGTTTTGCTGGTGTAATGAAAAGATGGAATTTTGGTGGGTTAAGAGCATCTCATGGTGTTTCAGTTTCACACAGATCTCATGGGTCAACAGGACAAAGACAAGATCCAGGAAAAGTATTTAAAGGAAAGAAGATGGCAGGACATATGGGTGATAAATTGAGAACAATGTTAAATCTAGAAGTGGTAAAATCAGATTTAGAAAATAATTTATTGTACTTAAAAGGTTCAATACCTGGGTCTAAAAATTCAACAGTTTTATTAAGAGAGTCAGTTAAAAATGTCACTAGAAAAACAATAAAAGAAAAACATGATGCTAAAGTTAAAGCAGCAGCAGCAAAAAAAGGAAAAAAATAAATGAAATTTCCTCTCTTAAATATTGATGGTTCAAAAACAGATTCAATTGAAATCTCAGATAAATTGGTAAAATTAAAAGTAAATCACAAATTAATTAAATTTGTCATCGATTGGCAATTAAACCACGCAAAACCAAGAACTGCTAAAACAAAACAAAGAAATGAAATAAAAGGATCTACAAAAAAAATTGTACCTCAAAAAGGTGGCGGAGGAGCTAGACATGCAAGTAAAAAAGCTCCATTGTTTGTTGGCGGTGGAGTAGCACATGGACCTAAAGGAAATGTATATAAAATAAAGAAAATAAATAAAAAGGTTAGAAAGCTTGCTCTTGCTCAAACATTATCTAAAAAAAATTCAGATAAAAATTTACATATATTAGCTGACGTTAAAAAAGAAATTAAAAAAACAAAAGAATTTAATAAATTTCTTTTAAAAAATAAACTTGCTAGTGTTTTAATTATTTCAGACACCGACTCAATGAAAAATATTAATAAGTCAGCTCGCAACATTAAAAATGTGAAACTTATTAAAGAAGAAGGTACCAATATTTATGATTTGTTTAAATACAAGAATGTTATAATCACATCATCATCTGCAAAAAAAATTCAGGAAAGGGTTTTGAATGAAAAAAATTAATTTTATAGACTCTATTAGAAACCCTATAATTACTGAAAAAGCTACAATTTTATCAGAGCAGAATAAAACTGTTTTCAAGGTGCATGAAAAAGCTAATAAGAAAACTATAAAAAGAAATATTGAAAAACTTTTTAAGGTTAATGTAATAAAAGTAAATATTATTAATCAAAAATCAAAACTTAAAATGAAACAAGGAAAAAAATCTTTAAAAAGTGGTTATAAAAAAGCAATTATCACTCTTAAAAAAGGTCAGAGTATAGACCTAACTACAGGAATTTAATAATGGCATTAAAAACTTTTAAACCCTATACTAAATCTACTCGAGGTACAGTCGTTTTAGATAAAAGTTACTTATGGAAAGGTGCTCCATATAAACCTTTGACAAAAGGACAAAACTTCACTGGCGGTAGAAATAATAATGGTCGTATTACATCTAGACATATTGGCGGTGGATCTAAGCACAAATATAGGGTTATAGATTTTTATAGAAAAAAGAAAAATGTTCCTGCTACAGTAGAGAGAATTGAATATGATCCCAATAGAACAGCACACATTGCATTGATTAATTACAAAGATAATGAGAAAGCTTACATCATAAGTCCTCAAGGATTAAAAAAAGGTGATATAATTGAATCTGGTAAGAATGTTGAGATTAAAGTTGGTAATTCACTTGAATTAAAAGATATACCTCCTGGAACTTCAATACATAATGTTGAATTGATACCTGGTAATGGTGCAAAATTAGCCAGATCTGCGGGATCATCTGTGACATTGTCAGGTTATGATGGTGATTATGCTATTTTGAAACTTTCCTCTGGTGAAACAAGAAAAGTTAGCAGTTCTTGTATCGCTACTATTGGAATTGTGTCTAATCCTGATCAGAAAAATATTAAGATAGGTAAGGCTGGAAGAAATAGATGGAGGGGTAAAAGACCACAAACTCGAGGTGTTGCAATGAATCCTGTTGATCATCCACATGGTGGAGGTGAAGGTAAAACTTCTGGAGGTAGAAGTCCGGTGTCACCTTGGGGCCAATCTGCTAAAGGACTTAAAACAAGAAGACCAAAAAGAAGTGATAAATTAATTATTACAAGAAGGAAGAAAAGGAAGAAATAATGACTAGATCAATATGGAAGGGACCATTTGTTCATCCAAGTTTATTAAAAAAAATTGATAAACTAAAAGATGCACCAAATAAAAAGCCAATAAAGACATGGTCAAGAAATTCAACTATTATTCCTGACTTTGTTGGACATAGTTTTATGATACATAATGGTAAATCTTTCATCCCTATAACTATTTCAGAGGAAATGGTTGGTCATAAACTTGGTGAATTTGCACCAACCAGAACATTTAAAGGTCATACTCCAGCTGACAAAAAAGCAGCAGCTCCTGCAGCTAAACCAGAAGGAGACAAGAAATAATGAGTAAAAATAATTCTTTAGTAACAGCGATAAATAAAAATGTAAGAACAAGTCCTAGGAAATTGGCGCTTGTTTGCAATTTTATAAAGGGAAAAAAAGCTGATATCGCCCTTAGAGATTTGGAATTTTCAAGAAAAAGAATTTCTAAAGATGTAAGCAAAACTGTTAAATCCGCTATTGCAAATGCTGAAAATAATCATCAATTCGATATCGATAATTTATTCGTAAAAGAAGCATATGTCGGTAAATCAATTGTTATGAAAAGATTTAGACCAAGAGCTAAAGGTAGAGCAAGTCCAATAAAAAAACCATTTAGCAGAATTACAATTATTTTAGAGGAAAAAAAAGAAAAAAAGGTAAATAAATAATGGGACAAAAAATAAATCCAATAGGTCTAAGACTAGGAATTAATCGAGGATGGGACTCGACGTGGTTCGCAAAAAAGAAAGACTTCGGAAAATTTCTAATAGAGGATTTTAAGATTCGAAATTATATTAAGAAAAATATTTTAAATTCTGGTGTATCTGAAATTATAATAGAACGTTCATCAAAAAAATGCACTGTTTCTATTCATACATCCAGGCCTGGATTTGTGATTGGAAAAAAGGGTGCTGATATAGAAAAAATTAAAAAAAATATTATGAAAATTACTGATAGCGATGTGAACGTAAATATTAAAGAAATAAAAAAACCTGAATTAAACTCAAATTTGGTAGCAGAAAATATAGCACAACAATTAGTAAAGCGTGTTGCCTATAGAAGAGCCATGAAGAGAGCAATGCAGTCAGCTATGAGATTGAATGCGAAAGGAATTAAAGTGATGTTAAGCGGTAGATTAGCAGGAAACGAAATAGCAAGAACCGAGTGGTTACGTGAGGGGAGTATACCTTCACATACTTTGAGAGCCGATATTGATTATGGTTTTGCCGAGGCACTCACTACTTATGGAATAATAGGAGTTAAAGTTTGGATATATAAAGGCGAACTAATGGCCAAAGACGTTGAAAAAGAGAAAAAAGAAAGAGTAAAAAATGCTACAGCCAGTCAGAACTAAATATAGAAAAGCCTTTAAAGGTAGAATACATGGAAATGCAGCCAGAGCTGTAAAGCTTAATTATGGACAATTTGGATTAAAAGCTATTCAGCCTGAGAGAATTATTGGTAAACAAATTGAAGCTGCTAGAGTTGCTTTAACAAGATATATGAAGAGAACTGGAAAAGTTTGGACAAGAATTTTTCCCAATATTCCAGTTTCAAAAAAACCAACCGAAGTAAGAATGGGTAAAGGTAAAGGCTCACCAGAGTATTATGCATGTAGAGTAAAACCAGGTAGAATAATATTTGAAGTTGATGGAGTAAGCGAAGAAATTGCTAGGGAGGCTTTGTATAAAGCTTCAGCTAAACTACCGATAAAAACAAAATTTGTAAAAAGATAATGGCCAAAAAAAAAGAAGATAAAAAATTAACAAGGGATCAAGCTGAAAAAAAAATCTTAACGCTTAAAAAAGATTTATTTAATATAAGATTTAAAAAAGTTAATAATCAGGTAAATAATCCCGCTCAATATAATGAAATTAAAAAAAATATTGCTAGATTATATACAAACTTGAAAAACATAAAATGACAAAAAAAATTTTAAAAGGAATAGTAAAAAGTGCTAAAAATAATAAAACAATTGTTGTTGAGGTAACTAGAAAATTTAAACATCCTTTTTATGAAAAAGTGATAAAGAGATCAAAAAAGTATCATGCGCATGATGAAAAGAATAAATTTAAAGAAGGTGAGATAGTTTCAATAATTGAATGTAAACCATATTCAAAAAAGAAAACTTGGCAGGTAAAAGAATAATGATACAAATTCAAACAGAACTTACAGTAGCAGATAATACAGGCGCAAAAAGAGTTGAATGTATAAAGGTATTAGGTGGCTCGAAAAGAAGATATGCTTCAGTTGGTGATATAATTGTAATAAGTGTGAAAGATGCCATCCCTAAAGGAAAGGTAAAAAAAGGAGCTGTACACAAAGCTGTAGTAGTAAGAACAAGAAAAGAAATTTATCGTGATGATGGTTCAAAAGTTCAATTTGACAAAAATGCCGTAGTATTAACTGATGATAAAGGTGAACCTATTGGAACAAGAATATTTGGACCAGTGACAAGAGAACTAAGAACAAGAGGACATACTAAAATTATTTCACTAGCACCGGAGGTATTATAAAATGATATTAAAAAAAGGAATTCAAGTAAAAATTATTTCTGGTAAAGACAAAGGTAAAACAGGTGAGATATTGGAAATTAATAGAAAGTTGAATAAAGTTAAAATAAAATCAATAGGCATGATCAAGAGACACACAAAACCTACAAAAGATAACAAAGGTGGAATTATATCTAAGGAAAGTTTTATTCATCAGTCAAATATCAAAAATATTGACTTAAAAAAAAATGAAAAGAAAGTGTTAGGTAAAAAATAATGGCAAGATTAAAAACAACATTTGATAAAGAAATTGTTTCAAAATTAATGAGCAAGTTATCTCTTAAAAATAAACACGATGTGCCTAAAATAAATAAAATTATATTGAATATGGGTCTAGGAGAAGACGCATCGGATGGTAAAAAATTAAAAGCATGCGCAGAAGATATGGCTTTAATAGCGGGCCAAAAACCTATAATAACTAAATTCAAAAAATCAATTTCAAATTTTAAAACAAGAAAAGGAACTAACGCTGGAGTAAAAGTAACGCTACGTGCACAAAAAATGTATGAATTTATTGATAGATTAATAAATATTGCTTTACCTAGAATTAAAGACTTTAGAGGACTATCTTCAAAAGGGATTGATAGTTCTTACAATTATTCTTTTGGGATAAAAGAGCATATAGTTTTTCCTGAAGTAAATTTTGATAAAGTTGATAAAATAAGAGGTTTAGACGTAACAATTGTTACTTCAAGTAAAAGCAAAGATGGAACATTACAATTGCTAAAAGAATTTAATTTTCCATTAATTGAAAAGAAAAACTAAGGATAAAAATGGCTAAAACAAGTGCAATACAAAAGAATTTAAAAAGAATAAAATTAGTTAAAAAGTACGCAAAAAAAAGAGCGGCTTTAAAAAAAATTATTAATAATAAAAAACTGGAACTTTCCGAGAGATTTGACGCACAGTTAAAACTAAATAAGTTACCTAAAAATTCATCAAAAATTAGAATTAGAAATAGGTGTGAGGTTTCAGGAAGGCCCCATGGAGTTTATAGAAAATTAAGAATATCTAGAATTGCACTAAGAGACATGGCGTCTGCTGGTAAGATCCCAGGTATAACTAAATCAAGTTGGTAGGAGAAATATGACATTTACAGATCCGATAGGAGATATGTTTTCAAGAATAAGAAATGGTCAAATGAGATCATTAAATTCTGTGGCAATTCCATCTTCAAACTTTAGAAAAAATATTTTAGAAATTCTTAAGAATGAAGGTTATATTAAAGATTATTTTATAGAAAAAACTGAGAATAATAAAACAAGTTTAAAAATATCACTCAAATATTATGAGGGTGATCCAGTCATAAAAGAAATAAAAAGAATATCTAAGCCTGGTAGAAGAGTTTATTCAAGAGCAACAAGCATTCCAAAAGTAATGAATGGTTTAGGTCTAGCAATTTTATCTACTCCCAAAGGAGTAATGAGTGACACAGAAGCAAGGAAAAATAATGTCGGTGGTGAAATAATTTGTAGGGTGTTTTAATGTCTAAAATTGGTAAAAAAAATATTTTAATCCCAAAAGACTCTTCAATTAAGATTGAAGGTGCAAGTTTGACTATTTCTGGTCCTAAAGGGACAAAAAAATTAACTATCAATGATAAAATTTTTTCATCAAAATTAATTGAAAGTGAGTTTCAGATTTTACCATTAGAAAAAAAAATTGATAAAAAAACTTCAATTTTGTGGGGTACTTATAGAAGTTTAGTTAATAATGCAGTTACAGGCGTATCTTCTGGACACGAAAAAATTCTAGAGTTAAACGGGGTAGGTTTCAGGGCAAATCTTAAAGGAGATACATTAAATCTTCAAATAGGTTTTAGCCATGATGTAAATTTTAAGTTTCCAAAAGAAATAAAGATAACTGTTGAAAAACAAACAATTATAAAAATAAATGGAGTAGATAAAGATTTGGTCTCAAAAATTGCCGCCGATATTAAAAACTTAAAGCCAGTAGAGCCCTATAAGGCAAAAGGTATAAAAGAAAGGGGACAATTTGTTTTGAGAAAAGAAGGTAAAAAGAAATAATGAAAATAAATAATAAAATAAAAAGAAAATTAAGAAACAGAAAAAAATTAAAAAGCGTAAATGTTAATAGATATAGAATATCTATTTCTAAATCCTTAAAAAATTTATCAGCTCAAATTATTGACGATAAAAAGAATAAAACTTTAGTATCAGCTTCCTCTATTGAAAAAGATATAAAACAAAAAAAAATTAAAAAAATGGAAAAATCAAGTTTAATTGGAGAAATATTAGCTAAAAGAGCCAAAGAAAAAAATATTATCAACGTTTATTTTGATAGAGGACAATATAAATATCATGGCAGAGTAAAATTTTTTGCTGAAACATTAAGAAAAAACGGATTAAAATTTTAATATGGCTGAAAATAAAAAGATAGAAACAGATATAAAAGAAAAATTGGTTGCTATTAATAGAATTACCAAAGTTGTAAAAGGTGGAAGAAGATTTGGTTTTGCAGCACTAGTGGTTGTGGGAAACCAAAAAGGTTCTATTGGCATAGGCCAAGGAAAATCAAAACAAGTTCCTGATGCAATTAAAAAAGCAACAGATGTTGCAAAAAGAAATCTAATCAAAATTCCTTTAAAAGATGGAAGAACTCTTCATCATGATGTTAAAGGAAAGAATGGCTCAGGCGAAGTCTTCCTGAGAGCAGCACCAGCAGGAACTGGAATAATAGCTGGTGGAGCTATAAGATCTGTTTGTGAAGTTTTAGGTATTCAAGATGTAGTAGCTAAATCACTTGGCTCTGCAAATCCTCATAATGTTCTTAAAGCATGCGTAAATGGGTTGAAGTCACAGATTTCTCCTAAAATTTTATCTGCTATTAGAGGAAAAAAAATATCAGATATAGTTTTAAAAAGGGAGGCTAAATAATGCAATTAAATAGCTTAGTGCAAAATAACAAAAAAAAAATTAGAGTTGGAAGAGGTATAGGCTCAGGAAGAGGCAAAACATCTTCAAGAGGGCACAAAGGTCAAAAATCTAGATCAGGAGTAGCCATTAAAAGCTTTGAGGGTGGGCAAATGCCTTTATATAGAAGACTTCCGAAACGAGGTTTTAAAACATTAAAAAAGAAAAATATTGCAATTTTGAATTTGTCTAAAATTCAATCTATTTTAGATAAATCAAAAAATAATATTAAAAATACTATAGATTTAAAAACACTTAAGGAAAAAAAACTTGTCAATAAAAAGTTTGTAAAATTAAAAATTTTAGGAACAGGTGAAATAAAAAAAAATATAGAAATTTCAGCCCATTTTTTCTCAAAACAAGCATCAACTAAAATAGAAAAAGCAGGTGGAAAAATAAGCATAATTAAAAAATAAAATATTATGTCAAGTGAAACAATCAATACTGCAGGTGCTTTTAGTCAAGCAAAAGATCTAAAGAATAGAATTATATTTACAATATTACTATTAGTAATTTACCGTTTAGGAACTTATGTTCCTTTAGCCGGCATAGATCCATCTGCATTAAAAGAAATTATGGCATCAAGCCAAAAAGGCTTACTAGGCATGTTTAATATGTTTTCTGGTGGAGCGGTAACTAGAATGGCTATATTCGCATTAGGAATTATGCCATATATTTCATCTTCAATAATAGTACAGCTGCTTACTGGTGTCTCAGATTATTTTAAAAATTTAAAAGAACAAGGTGAAGTTGGAAGAAAACAAATTACTCAGATCACAAGATATGGAACTGTATTAATAGCATGTCTACAAGGTTATGGAGTTTCAGTTGGTTTAGAAAATGCAGGAAATTTAGTAATAGAACCTGGTATGTCTTTTAGGATTATTACTACTATTTCTTTGGTTGCAGGAACAACCTTTTTAATGTGGCTCGGTGAACAAATAACACTAAGAGGTGTAGGTAATGGAATTTCATTGATTATTTTTTCCGGTATAGTTGCTGAAATACCTCGTGCTCTAGCATCAACTTTTGAACTTGGAAGAACTGGAGCGTTATCCGCTGTAATGATTGTTGGAATTTTCATTTTAGTAATTTTAACTGTTCTTTTTATTGTTTTTTTTGAAAGAGCAATGCGAAAAATTTTGATCAATTACCCAAAAAGACAAGTTGGTAATAAAATGTATGGTGGAGAATCATCTCATCTTCCATTAAAAATTAATACTGCAGGTGTAATTCCTGCTATTTTTGCCTCTGCCTTGTTACTTTTACCAATTACGATTTCTAATTTTGGTTTTGCAGAGTCTGATGCTTTTATAAAAATATCTTCAATGTTTACACAAGGACAACCACTCTACATGTTGCTTTATGCTTCAGGAATAATCTTCTTTTCTTTTTTCTATACCTCAATAGTATTTAATCCTAAAGAGACAGCTGAAAATTTAAGAAAATACGGCGGATATATTCCAGGAATTAGACCTGGTGAAAGAACCGCAGAATATATTGACACAATTTTAATAAGACTAACTACAGTAGGATCTCTATATTTAACTTTTGTATGTTTAATGCCGGAATTTTTAATTGCAAAATATCCAATTCCATTTTATCTAGGTGGAACTTCAATTTTAATTGTTGTGGTAGTTGCTATGGATACAGTTACTCAAGTTCAAACGAGATTAATGAGTTCCCAGTATGAGTCATTAATTAAAAAAACAAAATTTGGTAAGTAATTAGTTTAATGAATATAGTTATCTTCGGACCACCTGGCGCTGGTAAAGGTACTCAGTCAAATTTAATAGTAAAAAAATTTAAATTACATCAATTATCAACTGGTGCACTTTTAAGAAAAGAAATTGAAGTTAAAAGTAATTTGGGCAATCAAATCTCCTCAATAATAAGTTTAGGAAATTTAGTTTCAGATGAGATAGTAGGAAATCTTATTGAAAAATATGTTTCCAATAAAATTTATAAAAGTAGACTAATTTTTGATGGCTATCCAAGAAATCTGGCTCAAGCTAAATATTTAGATAAACTTTTAAAAAAAAACGATCAAAAAATTAATATTGTTTTAAAATTATCTGTATCACTTAAAACTATCAAAAAAAGAATTTCAGAGAGAAAAATTTTAGAAAAAAGAACAGATGACAATGAAGAGGTTGCAATAAAAAGATTTGTAGCTTATGAGAACAACATCAAACCAGTAATTGATTTTTACAAACAATCTAATTTATTGAAAGTAGTTAACGGTGAGGCAACAATATCCGAAATAAGTGATGAAATTAGCGCTTTAATAAAGGGTAACAAGGGTTGACTTTAAGATATTACCCAATATAAATACGCGCAGGAAAACTTTAAATCATATATGGCTCGAATAGCAGGAATAAATATTCCACAAAATAAAGTGGTGAGTATCGCTTTGACTTACATTCATGGCATAGGTCTTCATTCATCAAAGAAGATATGTAAAAAACTAGATATACCATCATCTAAAAGAGTTAATGAATTAACTGAAGAACAAGTTTTAAAGATACGAGAATTTATAGATGCTAATCACAAGGTCGAAGGTGATTTAAGAAGAGAAGTTTCTATAAATATCAAAAGATTAGTTGATCTTGCTTGCTACAGAGGATCAAGACATAAAAAAAAACTACCAGTAAGGGGTCAGAGAACTCAATGTAATGCTAGAACCAGAAAAGGTAAAGCCATAGCTATTGCTGGAAAAAAATTAACACCTTTAAAGAAATAGTATTAAATGAATAAAAAAAAAGAAAAAGAAATAAAAAAAAATGACAATAAAGAAGTAAAAAAATTAGATGCCAAAAAAACAAGTTCATTCAAGAAAAAGAAAAAAGTAAATAGAAGTATTACTTCTGGGATTGCATATGTTTATTCAACTTTTAATAATACTATAATTTCTATTGCTGATGATAGCGGAAACGTTGTTTCATGGTCTTCTGCAGGCGCAAAAGGATTCAAGGGTTCAAGAAAATCTACACCTTACGCAGCTCAAGTAGCTGCCGATGATGCAGGTGCAAAAGCATTTGAACAAGGACTTAGAACATTAACTGTTCAGGTAAAAGGTCCTGGTTCAGGCAGAGAAACTGCTTTAAGATCATTACAATCCCGTGGATTTAAAATTTTATCAATTAGAGACACAACACCTATGCCTCATAATGGAGCTAGGCCACCAAAAAGAAGGAGAGTATAATGCAACCTAACACAAATATTATAGATAAAAATTGGAAAGCTCTTATCAAACCAAATAAATTAGATATTACAAGCAACGATGATAAAACTATTGCTAAAGTAATAGCTGAACCTTTAGAGAAAGGATTTGGGCAAACAATAGGAAATTCTTTAAGAAGGATACTTTTATCTTCTATACAAGGAGCAGCCGTTACAGCTATACAAATCGACGGTGTACTTCATGAATTTTCATCTATTAAAGGTGTAAGTGAAGATGTCACTGACATTGTGTTAAATGTTAAAAATTTAGCTATCAAATCATCCTCTTCTAGCCCAAAGAAAATTATTTTAGATATTAAAGGTCCTAAAGAAGTTAAAGCAAAAGATATTACTCTTGTACCTGAGGTAGAAATATTAAATCCTGAACAAATCATTTGTAACCTTGATGAAAAAACACATTTTCATATGGAACTAATGGTAAGCACAGGCAAAGGGTATGTTCCAGCTCAAAAAAATAAAACTGAGGACAGTCCACTTGGTTTAATATCAATAGATTCATTATTCAGTCCAGTTAAAAAAGTTTCTTTTACAGTTGATAATACACGAGCAGGAAGTGCACTAGACTACGACAAACTAGTAATGACTGTTGAAACCAATGGGACTGTTGACGCTGAAGATGCTATTGCTTACTCAGCAAGAATTTTTCAGGATCAACTTTCAATGTTTGTCAATTTTGAAGACCCACAAGAAATAGTAAAAGAAGTAAAATCTTCAGAACCCGAATTTAATAGAAACTTATTAAAAAGAGTTGAAGAATTAGAACTTTCGGTTAGATCAATGAATTGTCTTAAAAATGATAATATAATTTATATAGGTGATTTAGTACAAAAAACAGAGCCAGAAATGCTTAGGACTCCAAATTTTGGAAGAAAATCACTTAATGAAATAAAGGAAGTTCTTAATACTATGTCATTATATTTAGGAATGGAGATCCCAAATTGGCCACCTGACAATATTGCTGAACTTTCAAAGAAATTAGAGGAAAATAATTACTAATGAGACACGGTATAGGATATAGAAAGTTAAATAAAACTAGCGAGCATAGAAAAGCTTTATTCAAAAATATGCTTAACTCTTTAATAAAATATGAGCAAATCATAACGACTTTACCTAAAGCAAAAGAACTTAAACCTCAAATAGATAAAGTAATTACAATTGGTAAAAAAAACATATTAACTAATAAAAAAAGATTATTTTCAAAACTTCAGGATAAAAAATCAGTAACCAAAGTATTTGATGAATTATCAAAAAGGTACAGTTCAAGAAAAGGTGGTTATTCAAGAGTTTTGAAAGCCGGTTTTAGAACAGGTGATGATGCACCAATGGCCGTAATCGAGTTAGTAGACAGAAATCCTGAAGCGAAAAAAGTAGACAAACCAAAAAAAACTGAGTCAAAAGATAAGAAAAAAGAAGTTCAACCAGCGCCAAAAACTGCAAGCAAATAATTAAGCGTTCATGCCCAAATCATACACAGTAGACGATGATTATAGTGATTCACGTCTAGATAAATGGTTTAAAAATAAAATAATAAATCTACCTCATTCATTATTAGAGAAAATATTAAGACAAAATAAAATTAAAGTTAATAAAAAAAGAACTAAATCCTCTTATAGACTTC
>MDTA01041853.1_pt1 | contig 13108 bp, 12 predicted proteins | sample 811151 | NCBI WGS metagenome assembly MDTA01 (sample SAMN05326648, study PRJNA326480) | marine metagenome | isolation source: seawater | place: Indian Ocean: South | collected 2010 | reverse complement strand
TTATTCCAAATCTTGGTCTTAATTCATCTCTAAATTTCCATTGAATATGATATAATAATTGTGGTAACGCTTTGTATGATTTTATCGAAGATCTAAATATTTCAGTAACTAATTCTTCATTTGTTGGTCCATAAAGTAATTCTCGATTTTGTCGGTCTTTTATTCTTAGCATTTCTTCACCATAATCATTATATCTTCCACTTTCTTTCCAGATTTCACTAGATTGAATTGTGGGCATTAATATTTCTTGAACTCCTACTTTGTTTTGCTCATCTCTTACTATTTGCTCAATTTTTTTCATAACTTTAAAGCCTAGTGGTAACCATGAATAAATTCCAGCTGACGCTTGTTTAATCATTCCTGTTCTAAGCATTAATTGATGAGATTTTATTTTTGCTTCTGTGGGGTTGTTTTTTAATATTGGTATAAAAGATTTTGAAAAATACATACTTTAAACTACATCAAAAAATTTCTTAGGTTAAGATAATTATGATGTACTAGATAATATATTATTAAGAACAATAATGAAGAAATAATAGTAGTATAGATAAATTTCTTAAGAATTTTTGGATTTTCGGGTGATCCTGGATCTTCGCCTTCAACTTTACTATATTTATCTCTGTTAACATCTATTGGTAATAAAGAAAAAAAAACAATCCACCAAACTATAACATAAATTACAACTGATCCTGTTATAGTCAATTTATATCCTCACTAGTTTAATATGTGTTACAGGTTTTTTTCCAGTTATTTCTTTTGTAATTTTTCGACAGGAAATTTTAATAGCATCAATAATATTTTCTTTTTGGTTTTGATTATTTAAAGAAAATGTTCTCGTTGTTTTTTCTATAACATTTTCTAATTCATATTGATAGTCCTGATCATTATTTATTGGTAGACCACTATAATTTAATATTGGTTTATTATGAATATTACCTTTGGGTGTTACTAAAATGGTTATATCAAGAATTCCATTTGCAGAAATATTTCTTCTCTCTTTAATAGATCTTGAATCCTCTTCCACAGGTACGTTTCCATCTACATAAAGCCTACCACTGGGCGCTTTGTCAAATACTTCAGGCTTACTTCCTGGTGATAATTTTACAATATCTCCATTTTCGACTCTCACTGTGTATGGTACTTGCATTTCTTTAGCAAATTTTGTGTGTTCAATCATATGTCTATGTTCACCATGAACTGGAATAATGGATTTTGGTCTTACCCAATTATACATATCTTTAAGATCTTCTCTATTTGGATGTCCGGAGACATGAATAAATTCATTCTCCTCAGAAATAACTTCGATTTCTTCTCTTACAAGTTGATTATGTAGTTTGTAAAGTTTTTTTTCATTACCTGGTATAATTTTAGATGAAAAAATTACAGCATCACCCCTTTCTAATAAAACATCAGGATGTATATAGTTTGCAATCCTCATCATTGCGCCCATTGGTTCACCTTGACTTCCAGTACAAAGATAAATTATTTTTTCTCTTGCATAATTTTTTGCCTCTCTCGGATCTATTGGATCAATAACTTTTTGTAAGTAACCACATTCTCTCGCTGCTTTGAAAATTCTATGCATTGATCTTCCAACTAATGATATTTGTCTACCAGTTTTTTCTGCACAAAAAAATACGCTTTCCATTCTTGCGACGTTAGAAGCAAAAGATGTAACTATAATTCGTTTCTTTAATCTTTCAAATATTTTGAGCATATTTTTTCTTACATCCATTTCAGAACCAGATCTTCCCATACTAAATACATTTGTTGAGTCACAGATCATAGCGAGAACGCCTTCATCCCCTATTTTTTTTAATTTAGTCTCATCGATTTTATTTCCTATTAAAGGATTTGGGTCACATTTCCAGTCACCTGTATGAAGTACAGTACCCAATGGTGTATTAATTTTTAAACCATTAGGCTCAAGTATAGAATGAGTTAATGTTACAAATTCAATATTAAAAGGGTCAAGATTTAACTTACCATTTAATTTAACTATTTTTAAATTTGGGCTAATATCAATTTTTTTTTCTTTAAATTTTTCTCTTACCAAAACGGCAGTGAATGGGGTTGCATAAATATTGCATTTTAATTTTGGCCATATATGTGCAATTGCACCTATATGATCTTCATGAGCGTGTGTGAGAATTATTCCTAAAACATCATCCTTTTTATCAACAATAAATCCTGGATCAGGATAAATAAGATCAATACCTGGGACACTGTCATCGGCAAATGTAACCCCAACATCTATAATAATCCATTTTTGATTTTCAGGTTTACCATAACCATAAAGATTAAGGTTCATCCCAATTTCTCCCGAACCTCCAAGTGGACAAAATAATAATTCTTCTTTCATATTTTTAAGTTAAATTTTCAGTAATTTTAATAATACCTTTAATTGTTAGATCTTGATCAACTTTGCACTTTGTTGTGATTGAATTTTTATACAAATCTGCAAGTCCACCCGTTAAAACAACTTTAAAATTCAATTTCGTCTGTCTTTTAATTAATTTAATCATATTGTCAATTAAACCTGCATATCCCCAATAAAATCCTGATCTAACTGCATCATTTGTATTTTTTCCTATAACATTTGAAATCTTCTTTAAATTAATTTCTGGGATTAAGGATGCTCTAGAAATGAGAGTATTTAAAGATAGATTTATACCAGGTGAAATTATACCACCTAGATATTTCTTTTTTATTAGTACATCAAATGTTGTTGCTGTACCAAAATCAATAACAATGAAATTATTTTTTTTATCAATTATAGCAATAGAATTTGCCAATCTATCAGATCCTACTTGTTTTTTATTTACTTTAATATCAATCAATTTTTTTAAATTGAGATTTTTAATTTCTACTATTTTCTTACCATAATTAATTTTAAAATATGATTTGAATAGTTTATATACTCTAGGAACAACGCTACTAAATACAATATTTTTAATTTTAGTTTTATTTTTATTAAAATACTTTAGGTTATTTTTAATTTTTGATTGAATAATTCCATGAGTTTTAATAATAACTTTTTTTTTAATTTTAGAATTATTATCTACTAAACAAATTTTTACCTCTGTATTACCAATATCACCTATTATTTTCATATTTATAAATTTAAATACTTCTCAAAATTCCTCTTTATTTCACTATAAATTTTGAAACTAGTTAATTTGTTTTTACTATACAAGTTCACATATGTTGTGGGATAATTATTAATTTTAGGGCTTCTATCGACATTTATACCAATTCCAACAATTCCAAATTTTTTATTATTATAAAACACTGTTTCTTGTAAAATTCCACTCACTTTTTTTTTATTAATATACAAATCATTTGGTTTTTTAATATGTATTTTTTTTTTAATTAATTTTAATAAAGAATTTTTAACTATCTTACAACTAATTGAAGTTAATTGTTTTATATTTTCGCTTGAATCAATTTGAAAAAACACTGACATAAACAAATTATTCTTAAGATAAATCCATTTATTACCATATCTTCCTCTTCCTTTAGTTTGTTTTTTAGCAACTATTATTCCTTTTGAAAAACCTTTTTTAATTTTCCTTATTGCAATATCATTTGTGCTTGTAACTGATTTAAACAAGTATTTTTTAAGTTTCATTAAATTATTGAGATTTTATCAACTAATTCATTAAGAGGACTAGGATATATAAAATACAAAACCAAAATGATTGTTGATACAGCTAAAGTAAATCTTAATCCAATATTATGATCTTTTTCGAACTTTTCAGTGGGTTTATCAAAATAAATTATTTTTATTAATCTTAAATAGTAAAATGCTGCAATTACTGTTGATAACAATCCCACAATTGCTAAAAAATACATTGATTGTTCTATAACTGACATGAAGATATAAAATTTTGCAAAAAAACCTGCTAGCAGTGGGATCCCAGCAAGAGAAAACAATACTACTAATAATGCAATTGATAGAACTGGATGATTTGTAGATAATCCTGATAGATCTTCGATTTTTTCATAAAAAATATTTTTTTTTCTCAGCATAAACAAACATGAAAAAAATGCTAATGTCATTATTAAATAAATTGAAATGTAAATTACAGAACTTTGTATTCCTTGATTTGTTCCTGAAGCTAAGCCTGCAAGAGCATAACCCATATGACCAATTGAACTATAAGCAATAAGTCTTTTTAAATTTGTTTGTCCTATAGCAGCTATAGCACCAAAAATCATTGAAGCAATTGATATAAAAACAAGTATTGATTGCCATTGATCAATTAAATTTATAAATGGTGTATATAAAAATCTAATAAATACAGACAAGGCTGCTATCTTAGGTAGTGCTGCAAAAAAATATGTCACAGAAGTTGGAGAACCTTGATAAACATCAGGTGCCCACATATGAAATGGAACTGCAGAAATTTTAAATGCAAGACCAACTATTATAAATACTAAACCAAATATCACTCCAAATTCAATATCAGATGAAGAATTAGCAATGTAATTAAAGTTAGTAGAGCCTGAAAAACCGTAAATTAGTGAGCAACCATATAAAAGCAAACCTGAGGAAAGAGCGCTTAGTACAAAATATTTTAACCCAGATTCTGAGGAAAGGACATTATCTCTATTAAATGATGCAAGCACATATAATGCTAAAGATTGAAGTTCTAAACCTAAATAAAAAAGAATTAAATCATTTGAACTAATCATCACCATCATTCCTAGTATTGAGCATAAAATTAATATTGGATATTCAATCTTTAAAATATTTAATACTTTCAGATAATTAGTTGAAGAAATCATTACGAAAATTGCTGCAACTATCGTTAATGATTTCATAAAAGATGACAAGCTGTCAATTTTATAACTATCATTTAAAATTAATTTTTCATTAATTGAAAACAAATTTACAACCAATGCTAATAAAATAATCAATGATATGATTGATAAATTGTAAACAAGTTTTTCACTATTTTTTTTAAATAATCCTATCATCAATAAAAACATAATTGATAACGAGAGAAATATTTCAGGAAATATCAAATCTAGATTCATCATAAATTACTTGCTGCAAAAGTTTTTAAATTTGTATTAAAATAATCAATTAATCCATCCACTGATGAAGAAGTTGTGCTTAATAAAGGGTCTGGGTAAAAACCAAAAAAAATCGAAATGAATGCTAAAAAGGTTAAAATAATCAATTCTGAATTATTTAAGTCTTTGAGGTTTTTTACCTCTGGATTTGTAATTTCTCCAAATACTATTCTTCTATATAACCATAGAATATATGCGGCTCCCAAAATAACACCTAAACTTGCAATTGTTGCTACTGTAAAATTTACTTTAAAGGTTCCTAGTAAAATTAAAAACTCTCCAACAAATCCTGTAGTTCCGGGTAATCCGAGCGAACCAAGAGTAAATATCATTAAAACCACAGCATATCTCGGCATAACACTTACAAGTCCGCCATAACTCTTTATTTGTCGTGTATGCATTCTTTCATAAACAACACCTACACTAAAAAAAAGAGCGGCAGAAATAATGCCGTGACTAATCATTTGAAATATACTTCCTTCAATTCCTTGTGGTGTCATTGTAAATATACCCATTGTAACAAAACCCATATGTGCAACTGACGAATATGCAATTAATTTTTTCATATCTTCCTGCATAAGAGCCACTAGCGAAGTGTAAATAATCGCTATTAAACTTAATGTAAAAATTAGTGGTACAAAATATTCTGATGCTACAGGAAATAATCCAATAGAAAACCTTATAAATCCATACCCTGCCATTTTTAATAATATAGCGGCTAGCAAAACAGATCCAGCTGTTGGCGCTTCAACATGGGCGTCTGGTAACCAGGTATGAACGGGCCACATTGGAGTTTTAACAGCAAATGAACTAAAAAATGCTAGCCATAGTAAATTTTGATATTCTATATAAATGCCCAATTCATAAAGTTTAATTACATCTGTAGATCCTGTAATCCAATATATAGAGATTATTGCAACTAACATTAAAACAGAGCCAAGCAAAGTGTATAAGAAAAACTTGAATGCTGAGTAAACTCTCCTCTCACCTCCCCATATACCTATAATTAAAAACATTGGGATCAAACCAGCTTCAAAAAATAAATAAAAAATTACTAGATCTAAAGAACAAAAAACACCTATCATCATTGTTTCCATAAATAAAATAGCAACTAGAAAATCTTTAAGCCGATGTTTGATTGTATGATTTACTGAAATAATACAAAGTGGAACTATAAAAGTTGTTAAAATAACAAATAAAATTGAAATTCCATCAATTCCAACTTTATAATTAATAAAGCCTTTTAACCAAACTCTTTCCTCAATAAATTGAAATCCAGAATTATTTTTGTCAAATAAATACCAAAGATACAAACTTAAAAGAAAGTTTGCTAGAGAAATAAATAATGAAATATATTTTGCAGCATTATAATTTGAGGAGGATCTGCCAAATAAAATAAAAATTGCCCCAACTATTGGAAGCAGTATCAAGGATGACAAAATAGGAAAGCTCATTATTTAACTATTATTATTGTTAATATTAATGAAAAACCAATTAACATTATAAATGCATATTGATAGATAAATCCTGACTGAAATTTAACAGCTTTAATTGAAAAATATTTAAATAAATTAGATAGGCCATCTGGACCAAATCTATCAATTACCAGACCATCTATTTTCTTCCATAAATACTTTCCTAAGAATTTAGAAGATTTTACAAATAAAAGGTCATAAAGTTCGTCAAAATACCATTTATTTTTTAAAAATAGATAAATTGGTCCGTTCGATTTAACTAAGCCCTCTAACATTGATTTATTTTTTAAAAATATATAATAGCTCAGCGGTATTGAAATAATCACTAATATTGGAGTAGAATATAATATATATGCTGGTGGATGTTCTGTAGATAAAGGATTAAGAAAAAAAATTGATCCTTGCCAAAATCCAGAAAAAGAATCATTTTCCATAAATATATCCTTAAAAACTAATCCAGCTAACACCGAGCCAATAGCTAAAATTATTAATGGAACTAACATTACCATTGGAGACTCATGCATGCTGGTTATTTGATATTTTTGGTTTTTATATTCTCCATGGAAAGTTCTAAATATTAATCTCCATGAGTAGATTGAAGTTAAAAATGCAGTAAAAATTCCTATACCACATGCATAATAACCAACTGTATTTCCTTTTAAATATGCAAATTCAATAATTAAATCTTTGGAGTAAAAACCAGATAAAAAAGGGAAACCAGTTAAAGCCAAGGTTCCTATTAGCATTAAAGTATATGTGTAAGGCAAGTATTTATAAACTCCACCCATTTTGTTTATGTCTTGCTCATCATGAAATGAATGAATAACTGATCCTGCGCCTAAAAATAAAAGAGCTTTGAAAAAGGCATGCGTAAATAAGTGAAACATTGCAATGTTATATGCGCCTACACCTGTTGCAAAAAACATATAACCTAACTGACTACAAGTTGAATATGCAATAATTTTTTTTATATCATTTTGTACTAATGCTACAGTTGCTGCAAACAACGCTGTGGTCATACCAATAATTGTAATAAAATTTAATATTATTGGCGAATATTCATAAATAGGTGAACACCTAACAACAAGAAATACACCTGCAGTAACCATAGTTGCTGCGTGAATTAAAGCCGAAACAGGTGTTGGTCCTTCCATTGCATCAGGCAACCAAGTATGTAAAAATATTTGAGCAGACTTACCCATTGCACCAATAAATAAAAGAAAACAAATTAAATTTATTACGTTTAATTCAAGTCCTAGAAAGTTTATCTTGTTGTCAACGTATATCGGTACTTGATTAAATACTTCTTCATAGTTAACAGTTCCAAAAATATAAAAGACTAAAAATATTCCAAGAGCAAATCCGAAATCTCCTACTCTGTTTACAAGAAATGCTTTTATTGCAGCTGCATTGGCTGCTGATTTTTTAAACCAAAAACCAATTAAAAAATATGAACAAAGTCCTACACCTTCCCAGCCAAAAAAAAGTTGCAAAAAGTTATCTGAGGTAACAAGAACTAACATTGCAAAAGTAAATAAAGATAAATATGACATAAATCTTGGTTGATGCGGATCGTGAGACATATAACCTATAGAATAAACGTGAACTATAGCTGAAACTAAAGTCACAACGATTAACATAACTGCTGACAATTGATCAATTTTTATTGACCAATTTACATCAAGGGCGCCCGATGTTATCCATTTCGTTATAATAACGTTGTTACTATAATTATTTACAATAACATCATAAAATATGTATATTGAAAGCACGGCAGAGAGAGATACAAATAGACTTGTAATTATTTGTGATGCTTTATTTCCAATTATCTTACCAAAGAAACCTGAAATTATTGAAGCAAAGAGTGGTAAAAAAATTATTAATTTTTCCATATTATCCTTTTAATTTGTCAATATCCTCCACTCTGATAGATCCTGAATTTCTAAAATAAACCACTATAATTGCTAAACCTATTGCAGCTTCTGCGGCTGCTACAGTTAAAATAAACAAAGTAAATATTTGACCATTCAAATCATTTATAAATATTGAAAATGATACTAAATTAATGTTAACAGCTAATAAAATTAACTCTATACTCATTAATAGAACTATGACATTTTTTCTATTTAAAAATATTCCAACCAGACCAATAGTAAAAATTATTGCTCCGAGGGTTAAATAATGTCCTAGACCAACATCAAACATCAATTTTAACTCCTTTATTATTTGGTACTTCAACAGTTTCAACGCTATCACTTTTTTCTCTCGAAATTTGTTTTATATAACTTTGTCTTTTTAAACCATCTCTATGTCTAAAAGTTAATACAATTGCTCCAATCATAGCGACTAATAAAATCATGCCTGATAATTGAAATAGATGAATATAATCTGTATATAAAACTTTGCCCAAAGCATGGGTGTTAGTTGTTGTCTCATCAATAATAATTGTCGAAGCGTTCAATAAATCTGGCTTATATTTCCAGCCACCCACAACAATAATCAATTCAACAAAGATTACTAAACTCACTAATAAGCCTACAGGTATATGCGAACTACTTTTAGAAGATCCAAACCATTGATTTTTTTGTTGAGCTACATTTAACATCATAACAACAAATAAAAATAAAACAGCAACAGCACCAACATAGACTATTAACATGATCATACCCAAAAACTCAGCACCAATCATAATAAATAAACATGAAATACTAATAAAATCTAAAATTAAAAAGAAAACAGAATGGACGGTATTTCTTGCAGCAGTAACCATTATTGCAGAAATAATTGCGATAAAAGAAAACAAGTAAAAAAATACAGCGTGTGCTATCATTGATATCTATCTATATGGGTTATCTGCTTTAATATTTGCAGAAAGAATATTTTCCCATCTATCTCCGTTCTCTAAGAGTTTTTCTTTATTGTAATAAAGCTCCTCTCTTGTTTCTGTCGCAAATTCAAAGTTTGGACCTTGAACTATCGCATCTACTGGACAAGACTCTTCACATAAGCCACAATAAATACATTTGAGCATATCAATATCATATCTAGTTGTTTTTCTACTACCGTCTTCTCTTTCAGAAGACTCAATTGTTATTGCTTGAGCTGGACAAACAGCTTCACAAAGTTTACAGGCAATACATCTTTCTTCTCCATTAGGATACCTTCTTAAAGCATGCTCACCTCTTGCTCTAGGACTAACTTGACCCTTTTCGAAGGGATAATTAATAGTTTTTTTAGATTTAAAAACTTCTTTAATTGCAATTGTTAGACCTGTCACAAAGTCAATCATAAATATAATTTTAAATAATCTACTTAACTTCATGTTTGTCCTGGTAATAAATTAAAATAAAGTAAATACCCTGCTGTTAAAACAACCCAAATTAAAGATAGTGGTAAAAATATCTTCCATCCTAATTTCATTAATTGATCATATCTATACCTTGGGACAATAGCTTTTACTAAAGCGAATAATATGAATAGAAATAAAATTTTAAATATTAACCAAAACGGTGCTGGTATAAATGAAAGCACCTCTATATCTAAAGGTGGAAGCCAACCACCCAAAAATAGCACAGAGCCCATTGCGCACATTAATAAAATATTTGCATATTCACCTAACCAAAACATTGCATACATCATTCCTGAATATTCAGTTTGATATCCTGCAACAAGCTCAGCTTCTGCTTCGGGCAAATCAAATGGTGGTCGATTAGTTTCCGCTAAAGCAGAAATAAAGAAAATCACAAACATTGGAAATAAAGGAAGCACAAACCACATTTTTTTTTGTGCTAGTACAATATCATTTAAGTTTAAAGAACCGACGCATAATAATACATTAATAATAATTACTCCTATGGAAACTTCGTAAGATACCATTTGAGCAGCTGATCTAATAGCTCCTAAAAAAGGATATTTAGAATTTGAGGCCCACCCACCCATTATTATTCCATAAACACCAAGTGATGAAACTGCAAATAAATATAATATTCCAACATTTATATCAGCTAACACTAATCTTTCACTAAATGGAATTACTGCCCAGGCTACAAGTGCTAAAGTCATTGTTATAATTGGTGCTAGAATAAATATTGCTTTATTTGAACTTGCGGGAACTATGATTTCTTTAAAAATATATTTTAGTGCATCAGCTATAGACTGCAACAAACCAAAAGGTCCTACAACATTTGGTCCTCTTCTTTTTTGAACAAACGCCCAAACCCTTCTATCGAGCCAAACTATCATTGCTACAGTTACAATAACAGGAATAAGCAAAAATAATATTTTATAAATTTCGTTAAATAAAATGTAAAAGTTATCCATAATTATCCCTCGGTACCAGTTTTTTGTAAATTGGTTCGTAAAGATCTGCATTCGGACATAGTTTTCGAATTCTTTGCTATAATATTAGAAAAATAATAATCGATATCATCAATTATTATTTTATCATTTTGAAAATTAAAATCAGTTAAAATAAATTCTTCTTTTCTTGTTTGATTTAAATAATTGAACATACTATCAATAAGTTCTTCTTTATCATTAAACAACACTTTTCCTCGAATTAAATTTGCAATTTCATTAATTATAAGCCAATCCTCTTTAGCAAGTTCAGTTGGGTAAGAAGCCTTATAAGCTTTTTGAATTTTTCCTTCTAAATTAGTAAAATAGCCATCTTGCTCAGTATAAGCTGAGCCTGGTAAAATAAGATCAGAATTTTTTGCACCCTCATCACCGTGAGAGCCTATATACACTACAAATAAACCTTTTCTTTCGATTTTTAATTTATCTTGTCCAATTAAAAAAAGTAGGTCTAAACTTTTTGCATTTAACTTTTCTAAAAGAAGATTTCTTCCGTTGTTAGAACTAAATAAAGTCAAATCATATGATCCTACTGTTGAAGCATCTTTAGATAATATATTTAATGAATTCCAATCATTATTAATTTTATTATTTACAGTTAAAAAATTTTTTAATCCTTCAAATATATATTGAGAAGATTTAATTTTTAAAACAGATTGACCAATAATTATAATTGGTTTCGATGAATTAATTATTTTTTTTGATAATTCATTTTTTCCTTCTAAAATATCTTTTATAAATTTGGTACTATTATCAAGTATTTTATAAGGGTATGTTTGATCACCGATATCATTTGTTGAATAAATTTCTAATTTGGATTTTAAATAAGATTTTCTTATTCTTGCGTTTAATATAGTGGCTTCATATCTTGGATTACATCCTATCATTAAGATTAAATCAGCATCTTCAATGCCTGAAATACTAGAATTAAATCTATAATTTTGTTTGTCAGAATAATTTACATAATAATCCTCAGATCTTGAGTCAATTAGGTTTGATTTAAATACTTTATTAAATAATTCTTTAGCAGCATATACTGTTTCCATATTAGTTAAATCACCAGTAAAACAACCAATTTTTTCAGAATTAGTATTTGCTATCTTCAATTTCAAAATTTCGTAAGCTTCATTCCAAGAAATTTTTTTAAATTCGTCTCCACTCCTTACATATGGTGAATCTAACCTTTGATTTTTTAGACCATCGCAAGAATATCTGGTTTTATCAGAAATCCATTCTTCATTAATTTCTTCATTAATCCTAGGTAGTATCCTTTTTACTTCCCACCCATAAGTATCTACTCTTATACTTGACCCGACAGCATCCATCACATCTATTGACTCTGTTTTTTTTAATTCCCATGGTCTGGCCTCAAAAACATACGGCTTTGAAGTAAGTGCTCCTACAGGACAAAGATCTATTACGTTTGCTGATAGCTCTGAATCCATAGATTTCTCCAAGTATGTGGTAATTTCCATATTTTCACCTCTTCCAATAGCACCTAGTTCAGGTACTCCAGCAACCTCAGTTGCAAATCGTATACATCTTGTGCAATGTATACACCTTGTCATTTGTGTTTTAATTAGTGGCCCCATATACTTTTCTGGAACTTGCCTTTTGTTTTCTTTAAATCTAGATTTATCAACTCCATAAAACATGGATTGATCTTGTAGATCACACTCCCCTCCTTGATCACAGACTGGACAGTCTAATGGATGATTTACTAATAAGAATTCCATAACACCCTTTCGAGCTTTTTCCACCATACTAGTATTTGTTTTTATTTTCATGCCTTCAGTTGCTGGCATAGCACATGAAGCTACAGGTTTTGGCGATTTTTCAATTTCAACCAAGCACATTCTGCAATTACCTGCTATAGATAATTTTTCATGGTAACAAAACCTAGGAATTTCAAATCCGGCTTGTTCACATGCCTGAAGGACTGTTAGCCCTTCTTCTACTTCAATCTCTTTTTCGTTTACTTTTAATTTAAGCATTTTCTTTTTCTAACAAGTGTTGATCAACCAAATATGGGTTTTTTTGGCCAGTATTTACTAAAGGATTAAAATTATTTCTTTCTTCTATTTCTTTTTTAAAATGTCTAAGCAAACCTTGTACAGGCCATGAAGATCCTTCTCCAAATGCACAAATTGTATGACCTTCAATTTGTTTTGTCACATCCATTAACATATCAACCT
>MDTA01057592.1_pt1 | contig 13109 bp, 10 predicted proteins | sample 811151 | NCBI WGS metagenome assembly MDTA01 (sample SAMN05326648, study PRJNA326480) | marine metagenome | isolation source: seawater | place: Indian Ocean: South | collected 2010 | reverse complement strand
CCTTCTGCTGCAGATCAGTCAGCTTGCTACGAACTTCATTCAACACAGCGCCGACTTCTGCGTCTTCTTTAAATGCATCGAACTCCAGCAAAGCAGCTTCTAGAGGCCCAGGCTCTCCTGTTTCCATTGCAGCCTTCAGCTCCTTGTCAGCTTCGTCCCTCGATCTGCTCGATCGCCCACTGGGCGTGCTCGGCGATGAGAGGATCGGGGTCCTCACCTGCCACTCGCAGGGCCGGAAGGTCCTCGGTGGTGCCAGTGTTGCCGAGGACGATGCAGACATTACGTAGAAAACGGGGGCGCTTGATGCGTTTGATGGGAGATTTGCGGAAAAGCTGGCGGAATTCCTCGTCGTTGAGAGCAAGGAAGTCCCGTAGTTCGTGTTCAAATACTTCTTTGCGGGCGTGGAAGCGAAGGTCCCGGCTGGTTTTCGCAAAACGGTTCCATGGACAGGCGTCCAGACAATCATCACAGCCGTAGAGGCGGTTGCCGATCAGGGGGCGTAACTCAAGTGGGATGGCGCCCTTGTGCTCGATCGTCAGGTAGGAGATGCAGCGTGGAGCGTCCACGAAATGTGGACGCGGGATGGCGTTGGTGGGGCAGGAGTCCAGGCAGGCGGTGCATGTTCCGCAGTGGTTCTTGTGGACCGTATCCGGGGGAAGAGGAAGGGTTGTGATGAGTTCCGCGAGAAAGAACCAGGTGCCGAGTTGGCGGTGGATCTGGACGGTGGATTTGCCATTCCACCCGAGACCCGCCTCAGAGGCAAAGTCCCGCTCCAGGACGGGTCCGGTATCGACGTAGTAGCGCTGCTCTCCTCCCATCTCCCTCATGGCGAGATCGAGATCAGTGAGCTTTTCCTCGATCACATCGTGGTAATCATCATTCCAGGAATACCGGGCGATGCGGTAGGAAGGGTTTGGTTCCCTTGATCCGGGATAGTAGTTGAGGGCGAGGCATACGATCGAGCGGGCTCCGGGAAGTATCTCTCGCGGGTCTGTCCGGCGTTCCGTGTTACGCTCCAGCCATTTCATGTCACCGGCCTTCCCCTCGGCGACCCAGTGCAGGAACTCTTCGGCATGAGGGGCTCTCCGGGCGGGGGCGATCCGGCAATCCGCAAAGCCGAGCCGGGATGCAATGAACTGCACGTTGCGTTTGGCGATGACTGGGTCCACGGCGATGGCGTTTGACGGTGACTGGTGAAAGCTGGAAGTAACGGGATGAGGACGCGGGAACTATGGCAGGCCGGGAATCTGAACCTGTTTATTCTGAGAAAAAATAACGGGCAGATTCAAGAATGCCGGTGGTAATTTCCGGGAAAGTCAGTTCATCAGTTTCAATTTCCTGGTGTGCCGTTGCCCGGTAAAGTTCACGACGCTCATCGAGGAGCCGGTCGATGGTCTCCATCTGGTTGTCATTGTTGAGAAGGGGGCGCTCCCTGCTGTTTTCCGTTCTCTTGATGATTTCCTCGGCTGAAACCACCAACCAGACAACGAAACCCATCCTGCGGAGGATCTCGCGGTTCGCGGCCCGGCCTATGATCCCCCCGCCGGTGGCAATGATGTGATGGGGGGGCAGGGATTCCTCCAGTTCCCGCAGCACGGTTGACTCCATTTCCCTGAAGGCATCTTCACCCTCCTGAGCAAAGATGTCCCGGATCGGTTTGCCTGCTCGCTCGACAATCAGGGCATCGGTGTCGATCATAGGGTAGCCCAGCGCGCCGGAAAGTTCCCGGGCGATAGAGGATTTTCCCGAGCCCATGAAGCCGATCAGGACGATATTTTTTGGGGGAGATGGAGATCCGGCAGTAATGGGAGCTGAACTTTAAGGCCGAAATTCGAAATTCTAAACCCTAACTGTCATTTGTTATAAGAAGGCGTGCAGACGCGGGTAGAAATAGCTGACTTCGAGAATTGGAAAGCCGCCGCCGGGGAAGCTGCCAAGCTGCTGGCTGCCGGTGAGGTGGTGGCCGTTCCCACCGAGACGGTCTATGGGCTTGCCGCGATAGCTTTCAATACTGACGCCGTAGCCAGGGTCTTCGAGGTCAAGGAGAGGCCGTCGTTTGACCCGCTGATTGTGCATATTTCGGGGATCCGGGATCTTGGCCGGGTGGCAGTGGTGCCGGAAGGAATACAGGAGGTGGTGCGCGAGCTTGGAAAGGCCTTCTGGCCTGGTCCGCTCACCCTGGTGCTTCCCAGGCACGAGGATGTTCCTGACCTTGTAACGAGTGGACTGCCGACCGTGGCGGTCCGGGTGAGCAACCATGAGGTCATGCGTTATCTTACGAAGGAGCTCGGCCCCATTGCCGCGCCAAGCGCAAATCGTTTTGGGCGGATCAGCCCCACCTCGGCGAGTGCGGTAAGGAAAGAGCTGGAAGGGCGCATTCCACTCATCATTGATGGAGGGGCATGCTCGGATGGGCTTGAGAGTACTATCGTGGCCGTGGAAGAAGGAGAAAAGAGGCCGACCCTGCGCCTGTTGCGTCCCGGTCCGGTAACGCGGGAGGAGCTCCGGAAGTTCGGCCGGGTGGTAAAAGCCGGCCCGGTAACTGGAAACCGACCGGAGGCCCCGGGAACCCTCGAGTCGCATTATGCCCCCGGGGTGCCGGTGCTTCTCTTTGACCGGCCTGAGGAATTCGAACCGGAAGAGGGTCGTAACTATGCCCTGCTCAGTTACCGGGGTGATCCAAAGGATGGCTATCTTGAGCGTCATGAATGGTCCCGGGTGGAAGTTCTCAGCCCCGGCAAGGGGAAGCTGGCGGAAGCCGCGGTACGTTTTTTTCATTCCCTGCGAGTCCTCGATACAGAGGGGGTTGACGCTATAGTAGCCGAGCCGGTAAGCGATGTGGGTCTCGGTTCAGCTATTATGGATCGTTTGCGCCGCGCTGCGTTCCGGGGGAGCTGAAACCGCTGGTCCCGAGTATGGGCATTGAATTTCGGAGCAGATTCGGGCATGATTGACCCGGATGTTGCGGTCGATGATGACAGTGTCCGGGCTCACCCTGGTGAGTCGGATTCTGGGATTCCTGAGGGATGTCCTGATCGCCAGGTTCGTGGGGACCGGGCCGGTGGCAGATGCCTTCGTGGCGGCTTTCCGGTTTCCTAACATGTTCAGGCGTATTTTCGGGGAGGGGGCCTACAATGCCGCCTTCGTGCCGCTCTTCGGGAGGAAGCGTGAAGAGGAAGGTGAGGAGGCGGCCGTGGGCTTTGCCCGCAATACCTTTTCTTCCCTGGTCTGGGTCGTCGGGATTCTGACCCTGGTGGCGATTCCCTGCATGTACTGGCTCATGATGCTGGTCGTGCCAGGGTTCTTGCCGAAGTTCGAAAAGGAACTTGGCGATGTCGGGACGGGGCACGCCTTCCATGAACGCGAGATCGATACGAGGGGAGCCAAGGAGGTTTATTTCCAGGTCACGGGTAAGTCGGAGGAGGCTGTCAGGCACTGGTCTGCCCGCACCAGGATGGAGGATATGTATTTCGTTGATGAGGGAGGGAAGAAGCTTCCCCTGCTTGTCAGGCTGGGCGATACCGGGATGAGCCTGGGAGACAGCCAGTCCCTGGACTCCAGCGGATTCATGCGGACTCGCCTGCTATTGAGTGGGGACATCCAGAGCGGGGTTGAACGGGAGGTAGACCCACGAAAACGATTTGTCCCGAAGGAAGGCGAGGCGGTCGTGGGGGTAGTTTACGGGCTGAAACCCGGGGGCCTTGCTCGTATCGTTTTGCCTGAAGACCACCGACTGGAATCATTCCATGTCAGGGTGGCCATTGATCCGGTTACCAGCGTTGCGCAGGTCCGTCATGCCACCCTGCGGATCTATCGCAATCACCCGGACAACTTCAGCCTCACGGTGGAACTTTCCCGGGTCATGTTCTGCTATCTCTTTTTCATGACCCTGGTGGCTCACCTGAGTGGCGTGCTTAACACCCTGAGGTATTTTGCCATGCCGGCAGCCGCGCCCATCCTGTTGAATATCGTACTGGTAAGCGCCCTGGGATTAATCTGGATGATGGGTTGGCAGGGTGACCTTGAAATCGGCAAGACGCTTGCCTGGGGTGTGGCCTTAGCGGGGCTCCTGCAATTCGGAGCCCTCTGGTTTGCCTGCAGCCGTGCGGGAGCCTCCATGGTTGTTCACAAACCGATCTGGAATCCCGAATTACGAAAGCTTCTTTTCCTCATGGGACCGGGTGTTATTGCTGCTGGAATCCAGCAGGTTAACCTTCTCGTTGGGGGCGTGATTGCGTCATTCCAGCAGGGAGCCATCTCGACACTTTATTATGCCGACCGGATTAACCAGCTTCCGCTGGGAATGATCGGAATTGCCCTGGGCGTGGTGCTCCTGCCCGAAGTGACCCGCCGCCTTCGCAGCGGTCGCGAGAGCGAGGCTGCGGATAGTATTCTGCGAGGTATGGAGTTGGCCATGCTGCTGACCCTCCCGGCCGCGGTCGCCATGATCGTGATTCATGAACCGCTGGTTGGGGGGCTCTTTGAGGGTGCAAGTTTTGATGCGGAGGATGTCAGAAAGACTGGTTGGGCCCTGGCGGGGTTTGCGCTGGGCTTGCCCGGCTATGTGCTGATCAAGGTGCTGCAGCCTGCCTACTTCGCCCGGGAAAACACCAAGGGCCCCATGGTCATGGCCGGGGTTGCGGTAGCGGTGAACATCATCTGCAGCTTGATTCTCTTCAATCTTCTACGACCCGGCGGCTACGGTCACGTGGGGATTGCACTCGCCACTGCAATTTCGGCCTGGGTGAATGTCGTCCTTCTGTGGCGGGGAATGGATGGGTTCGTGAAGATCTCCGGTGAGAAGTGGAAACGATTTTTCCGGATGTTCCTGTCCAGCGTGGTGATGGGGGGAGCTGTCTGGCTGGCCGGGGTGGCGTTGGATCCATGGTTGTCCGGGACGCAGTGGCAGAAGATCGTAGCCCTGAGTCTGATCGTGGGTACTGGCATGACCCTCTACGGGATCCTTGTCATGGCGATGCGAGTGACGTCGTGGGCCGCGCTGAAGGCCAGTTTCAGTGGGAGCCGGTCGTCTTCCAAATAAGTGGAAGACTCCTCAAGATCTCGGTTGCGGGAATGGGGATGATGCTTAGGTTCTCGGGCAGTTGTTTAGATGAAGGTCCGCGTATTTTCCCAAGGTTTCCTGATCTGCGTCGTGATCTGGGTGCTGGTTCTTGCCGCTCAGGGATATTTCCGGAGCTTGCGGAGCACGGCCGAGAATCTTGGAAAGGTCGTGGAGAATGAGGAATTCGCGGATTGGTCCAGGGGAAAGGGGGAGCCGACCGGGGAAAATCGCGAGGTTCGGGAGCGACGGATCAGGGAGGTAGTTTCGCTGCTCGTCGAGCAGGAGTTCAATCCCGATGCCAAGATGCGATTGAGCGAGCTCAGGGACGAGTTCTATTCAAGGTTGTCCCCGGGAGAGAGAGAAGAGTTCGTGGCCCTTCTTCTCGAGGGTCTCGATTCCTACATCGTGCTCTTTGATGCCCTTCCCGGGGATCGTCGTCGGAAGCTCATCCGGCGTTCGGTCAAGGCGGCGAAGGAAGAGCTGCCCCCGGACCTCCTAAGCAGTTATGAACTCCTGGATGCAGAAGAGGAGCAGGAAAAAATAGGAGAGATGGGCTGGCGGGCAGCAATGAAGGGAAAGAGTCCTGACCAGGTCATGGAATACCTTCAATTGATCGAGATTGCAGGGGAACTGATTCAGCGGATGAGGATACCAAAATGGGAAGGATCGTCGCGTGACAAGGAAAGCTGATCCGGAGGTAATCCTTGAGGCGTCGCATCTCTCCAAGTCTTTTGGAGGAAAGCCGGCCCTGCGCGATCTCTCCTTTACCGTGAGAAGGGGAGAGATCTTTGGCCTGTTGGGGCACAACGGTGCAGGTAAGAGCACCGCTCTCGGCATTTTTCTCGGGATGGTGGAGCCCGACGGGGGTGAGGCCCGCATCGGGGGAGCGTCAGTGCAGCGAAAGAGGGCACGGGCCCTGCGACAGGCGGGAGCGATATTCGAGTCTCCGGCCTTTTATGACTACCTCAGTGGCATGGACAATCTAAAGGTGCTCATGAGCTACTCGGGGGGCTTTGACGCAGAAGCCGCGCTGCGTGTTGTGGAGGAGGTTAACCTCGGCGATCGAATTCACTCCAGGGTTTCGACCTACAGCCACGGGATGCGCCAGCGGCTGGCTCTTGCCCAGGCCCTGTTGCCAGAACCGAAACTCCTCCTGCTTGATGAGCCCACGGACGGGCTTGATCCGGAGGGAATCAAATGGTTTCGCGACTTCATCCTGCGACTCCGGGAAGAGCGGGGGATGACAGTGCTCTTCAATTCGCATCTGCTCTCAGAGGTGGAGCAGATGTGCGACCGGGTGGCCATCGTCAGGCAGGGTCGCAAGGTCTACGATGGCAGGCTGGAGGGGATTGCAGATGAGGAGATGACGCTGGAAATAGAGGCCGATCCGGTTGAGCTGGCAAGGGCCTGTTACGGCAGACTCGGGGGGCGGGAACTTGCAGAGGAAGGGAGGGTGAGTTTCCCGGAGGGCACCGATCCCGCGGTCGTTGCCCGTGAACTGGTCGAGGCGGGAGTAAACCTGCGACGGTTGACTCCCCTGCGCCGCTCTCTGGAGGACGTTTACCTGGAGGTCACCGGCAGCCCGGAAGGAAAGGAGGAGAAGTCTTGAAGCTTTTCCTGATGCAATTACGAAGCGAGCTCAGGAAGCTCTTTGCCCGTCGCCGCACTTACATCGGGTACGGGGCCTTCCTGATTCTCGAGCTGGTCATTCTCTGGGTCTTCCATCTCGACAAGCCCCGTGAGGAGATGGGGAAGATCCTGTCCGATGCAGGGCTTGAGGTGGATCACTACTATTCAGCTCTCACCGTGACCTACTGGATGCTTGGTTTCAGCATGGCAATGCTGGGCGCGATTTACCTTGCCCTGGTCTCGGGGGACATCGTGGCCAAGGAAAGCGAGGATGGAAACCTGAGAATGGTTCTGGCTCGTCCTATCAGTCGTTTGCGGGTCCTCACCATCAAGTATGTGGCGGTCCTGATCTATACCCTGACGTTTGTATGGTTCGTCGGGGTTTCAGGCTACCTGATGTCATCTGTTGCCCTGGGCTGGGATGGAGGCCTTTTCGTATGGAACTACGAACTCAGGGTGTTCTCTTTTTTTCCGGAATTGACCACCGGGATAGGAAGGCTGTGCCTCGACATGCTACTGCTCAGCCTGAGCATGTGTACGCTCTCTTCCATCGGCTTCGCCTTTTCCTGCCTCAGGATCAAGCCGGCGGCGGCAACCATTCTCGCCCTCAGCGTCCTCTTCGTCGACTCGGTGCTGCAGATGCTGCCCTTCATGGCTCCCTACAAGGAGCATCTGCTTACCCACCGCATGAGTAACTGGGTCTATGTTCTCGAGAATCATGTTTCCTGGGCCAAGCTGGCAGAAAGTTACACGGCTCTGATCGGGCTGGACCTGACCCTTTTTGTTTTGGGCTGGATGGCATTCAGGGTCAGGGATTTTAAGACCTAGGGAGGCTTCATGTCCCCTGTTCCCGCCCGTTGCGGCGGGTGGTTGGGCCAAGTGCCGTTCTTTCTGCGTTTGCGGTCGGTGCTGGTTGTGCTTGAGTCCTTGTGGTGACCAGAAAAGACAGGGAATTTTTGTTCGAGCTACTGGAGACTCCGAGTCCGGTGGGGTTTGAGATGCCGGGGCAGAGGGTATGGGCGCGCCACCTCAGGAAGACGGCTGATGAGGTTGAGTGCGATGCCTACGGATCTACCTGGGGCATCCTGGGAGAGGGGAAGAAGAGTGTAATGCTGGAGGCGCACGCTGATGAAATAGGCTACATGGTCAAACAGGTAACACCTGATGGTTTCCTGAGGATTGACCGTCTTGGCGGAAGCGATAGTGCAACCGCTCGTGGTCGCCGTTTACGTATTTTTGGTGATAAGAAAGAAGTAGCCGGGATCATCGGAAATACTGCGATCCACCTGCGGCGCGATCTCGCCAATGAAAAGGCTCCAAGACCCCACCAGCTGTGGGTCGACGTGGGAGCAAGTTCTGCGGATGAAGTAGCGGGTCTTGGCATTCGGGTCGGACATCCGGCAGTTTACGCGGATGAGCCCATGGAATTGACCAGGCAGAGAGTAGTCAGCCGGGCCATCGATAACAGGATTGGGGGTTTCATTATTGCGCAGGTCATGAAGAAGGTAGCTGCCGCAAAGGCAAAGGCGCCGTTCCGTTTGATCTGTCTCAATGCGGTCCAGGAGGAAATCGGTGGGAATGGAGCCCTGATGGCCACTCATCGACTGATGCCGGATGTCAGCCTCTGCCTGGATGTCACCCATGCGACCGATACTCCGGGTATCGATAATGCCCAGCACGGGTATGTGAAACTGGGTGGTGGGCCGACTCTTACCCATGGAGGAGCGAACCATCCCCTGGTCATTGAGCGCCTCGAAAAGGTAGCTCGCTCCAAGAGAATTTCGATCCAGCATGAGGCCTCCAGTCGTTTCACGGGTACGGATACGGACAAGATCTTCACCGTGCGGGAGGGCGTGCCAAGTGCTCTGGTTTCACTCCCCCTGAGATGCATGCACTCGGTGGTTGAGACAGCCGATCTTGGCGATGTGCAGAATACCATTAACTTGATGGCGGGGTTCGTGATGTCACTGCGGGCCCGGGATAGCTTTCATCAGGAATTGTGAAGAAGGGCATGTTGATCGGGAGATTGCTCGTCCTTGTTGGGCTTGTGTCGGGATTTGGTCCCGGTTTGATCTGTGCGAGCGAACCAGGAGATGCGGCCCTGGCCTTCCTGAATGCTCTTCGTGACGATGAGAGGTCGCCTGCAGAGTTGCTTGAAGAAAGCGTAATTTCGCCACATACAGGAGAAATTCGTCGCGCTGCAATTTCCCAGCGCCTTGGTCGGCTGGGTCGCTATCTCCGCGATAACCATTACGAGTTGAAAATCGCTGAAGAGAAACGTGATGGGGACCTCGCAGCGGTGGTTCTGGCGGCTGTCAGCAGACATGATCCACTGGAGGTGGATGTCGTGACCATGGGGCTGCGGGAGAGAAGAGGTGAGGGCTGGGGGGTTGCGCCTGTCCCCGGGAGTTTCGACAATGTCGATTTTGGATATGATGAGGGCCTGGAGAGGAGAGCCGGGGTGCTGGAGTTCTGGATGGGGGCTGAGCGTCTTGCAAGGTTGCGTATCCTTGAGGATGAGGTTCTTGCGGTCCTGCGCAAGCGCATGAGCGAAGCTGAACCCCGGATTAGCAGGGCAACAGCCAATCCGGTCCGACTTGTGGAGGCCTTCGTGAAAGCCTGCCGGGAGAAGGATTTGGCGGCCGCAATGGTTCTCATGGGGCAGTTCGAGGGTGAGCTCACGGAGGAGGATCGCCGTCTTCAGCGCGTCATGTCCCTTGGATTACAGGGGCTCGACCGTCGTGGTTACTGGCATGTTCTTACCAGACGGGATGTTGTGCGGGTGGCCGTGCAGGAAGAAGGAGGCGATGACCTGGATGCAGAGGTAACTCTCCTGACCTTCGACCCAAGGCGTGGGAGACCGGTAAGCCTAGTGCGTTTCGTCCTGCTCTATGTCGGCAAGCGATGGACTATCGAGCTGCCGAACGGTCTGCGACTCTCTGATGAAGACCGCGTAACCTTCCAGCGCGCGCTCCTCCGGGATCAGGATTACGAGGAGGATAATGCCATGCGCAACAGGTTTGAGGAAGAATTTGAAAAGCGGCATCAGCCTTTGCGGGCCGGCACCCTCAAGGAAGCCGGTGAGCAGGTCGGGAAGATTCTCAGGGGAGGCTCGCTGGAAGATCTTTTCCGGTTCGTGTACCGTAGTGAAGCTCTCAGCGAATCGGAGCGACGGACTGCTTACCGGAATCTTGGAGCGTTCTGGAATGAGTTTCACCAGAACGACACGGCGGCCTCCGATGGGAGGTTGCTAGAAGTTTTCCAACACGAGGATACGGGAGTTCTCGTTTTCCAACTCATTTCCACTGCCCAGATCGAACGCCTGAATCTCACACCCCTTCTTTTGATCCGGGACGATACGGGTTGGGCCATTTCGCCGGGGGTGACCACGAATGGTAATTTTGAAAAGATGGAGGAGGCGAAGCAGGAGCGGCAGACTGAGGTGCACCGTCGTTTCGAGGAGCAGAAGGAGGAGCTGGTGAGACGGGCAACTGCTGATCTGCAGAACCGCTTTGTTAAAGCAGGTCCTCCCGAGGGCGCGATAGTGGAAAGGGAGGAGGCAGAGCAACTGGTCCGGAAATTCCGTAGTCTTCTGCGCGAAGGAAAACTGCTGGAGTCATTCGCATGTGGTGCGCTTCTCGATCCGGAGAAGGGGGTATGGGACGCCCTCAAGTCCATGAGTTATGAATATCGCGGGACGAAGCAGGCCACTGCAGCAGATCGTGAGGTTCACGTGCAGGCAGGAAGGTCCTGGGCGGCGGTCAGTCTACGGGTTGATTCAGGCCAGGGGGGTGCCCCGGATTACCCCATGTATCTGGTGGTGGCAACCAGCGAGGGTCCCCGCATTGTGGTAGATATAGGACTTCGTCTTGCGACCAACAAGGGACGGGAAGTGCTTAATGGGAGGGTCTGGAAACGAGTTGAGGCACAACTCGGGGAAAAGGAGAGTGCCCTTGTGCGTTCCCTGTTTGAAGGACATGTTGAACGGAGTAAGAGTGATCTCGCCGAATGGGTGAAGACCAACAAATCCAAATAGTCCCCCTGACGCGCCCGGCATTTGAGAGTGCCGTCGAAACGGCCAGTCGCCTGGAGAAATCCGTGTGCGAGGTGCTATTGGGGCAGGAACGCACGGTACGGCGGGTGCTGGCCTGCCTTGTATCAGGGGGGCACCTTCTCCTTGAGGATTTTCCGGGCACTGGAAAGACGACTCTGGCCAAGGCGATAGCTTCCTCGGTAGGAGACGTGCAATTCTCCCGCCTGCAGTTTACCCCGGATCTTCTCCCTTCCGACGTGCTGGGTGTTTCAGTCTATGATCAGAAGACGCAGGAATTCCGTTTTCGTCCCGGCCCGGTCTTCACTGATATCCTTCTTGCCGATGAGATTAACCGGGCTTCACCCCGGACCCAGAGCGCTCTCCTTGAGGCGATGGCGGAACGGCAGGCGACGGTAGATGGTCGGCAGTATGAACTGGAAGGGCTCTTTTTCGTGGTGGCGACCCAGAACCCGGTGGAGTTTCGTGGAACGTATCCCTTGCCTGAGGCGCAGATGGACCGTTTCACAATGCAGTGTGCCCTTGGCTACGTTGAGCCGGAGAATGAAGTCGCGATTCTCTCAGACCAGGTTCGGGATCATCCCCTTGAGCGACAGGAGGCCGTGGCCACCCGGGACCAGCTTATAGAGCTCATTGCTGCAGCCCGGGATGTGCGGCTAACCGATGAGCTGAAGGAGTATATCGTGGCCCTGGTATCCGCTACCAGGAGCTGCAAGGATGTGCAACTGGCGGCCAGTCCCCGTGCCTCCCTTGCGCTCATGCGGGTGTCACAGGCTCTTTCACTTTTTGAAGGGAGGGACTTTGTCGTGCCGGAAACTATTCAGGATCTTGCCGTCGACGTGATTGCTCATCGCCTTGTTGTCGAACCAGAGGCCAAGTACAGCGGTCGGACCGGTCGAATTGTGGTTGAGGAACTGCTTCGGGACATTCCGGTGCCAGCCTGAAGAGCATGGGCGGTCTGCCCAGCAAGGAAGATCAAGTGATGGGTGACAGCAGTCTTGCAGGGAAACCAGTTCCCCGGGTGGGCTGGTTCTATCGCCTGCTCTATCGGAATTACTCACGGGGTGCGTCTGTTTCCCTGTTCTTCAACCGCAGGGTGACTGCTACCGGGTGGGTGCTTATTTCTCTTTTACTGCTGACGGCCATTCTCGGAATCGACCTCTCCAAGTCCACTCTCTACCAGATCTTTTCCCTTGTTTCCGGGATACTGGTGATTTCGTTTCTATGGTGCTTTGCCCGCCGAGCACGGCTATCGGCCCGACGAGAGCTGCCTCGTTATGCAACTGCGGGGGAAGCCCTGTCCTACATGGTGGTTGTCAGCAACCTGGGACGGCACCCGGTTCGTGGGTTTCTTCTTTCCGAGCGCCCTCCTGATTCACGGCCCTCACTAAGTCATTTTGCCTTTACGAAGGAACCTGGTGAGGAGAAGCGAAACGCCTTTGACCGTTTTTTTGTGTACTATCGTTGGCGCTGGCTCATGGAGCGGGGGATTCTCTTCGAGGGCGAGCAACAGGGAGGGTATCGGACGGTGGTGCCGGATGAGGCTGTCCGCTTGTCGATGAGGCTGATTCCCCGACGGCGTGGGGTGTTCCATCTTAACGATCTCAGGGCGAGACTGCCTGATCCTTTCGGGCTCTTCCAGCGTTGTTGCAGGGTCAGGGCGAAGGAAGAGACTCTGGTTGTCTTCCCCCGGCGCTATCGCCTGCCTCCTTTCGATTTGTCCGGAGAAGCCTGCCTTGAAATGGGAGGTGCAGCGGTTTCAAATACCATCGGGCAGTCGGGGGAATTCCTGGGGCTGCGTGACTATCGCAGTGGTGATGCTCTTCGCCGGATTCACTGGAAGAGCTGGGCGAGGACCGGGCGGCCGATTGTGAAGGAATTCGAAGATGTCTATTTCCCACGTTATGGGTTGCTTCTGGATACTTTCGCTGAGCCCGGGGATGTTGACCTCCTTGAAGAGTCTGTTTCGGTGGCAGCCTCCTTTGTCTGTGCCCTCGACACCAAGCGTAGCATGCTTGATCTAATGCTGGTCAGGGAAGGGGCTACCCTGGTGCAGGCCGGGCGGGAGGGGGGGAGCTCCGAAAAAATTCTAGAGGTTCTCGCGGGGTTGGAAGCAGCCCCGAGTGCGTGTCTTGAAGACCTGGAGAAGCTGGTCAAGCGGCATGGTGACCGGTTGACAGCCTGTGTCTGTATCTTCACAGGCTGGACTCCCGCGAGGGCGGACTTCCTCCGGACTCTCGTTGGATCCGGGATTAATATACTTGCGCTCATTCTCACCCGCCGGATCGCGGATACCGAGGCCATGCTGGAGGTTGACCCGTTGCCCTGCCGTCACCTCCTGCTGGAACCCCCCAACGTGCAGGAAGG
>MDTA01202040.1_pt1 | contig 13112 bp, 11 predicted proteins | sample 811151 | NCBI WGS metagenome assembly MDTA01 (sample SAMN05326648, study PRJNA326480) | marine metagenome | isolation source: seawater | place: Indian Ocean: South | collected 2010 | reverse complement strand
TTAATTATATTAAAATATTTTTTTCCATACCTCACTACGATTAGTGATTTTATAAATGACTCATCAAAATATTTATTTATAAAATTTTTGCTTTTTTTTAAACCACAAGCCTTGCAACTCAATTCACCATCTAGGTGGTTTTTTTCTAAATAATGTCTTGTGCAATAATATCGGAAATTATGAACTTTTATTATTGTTTTAACATCTAATTGTTTCAATAATTTAAAAATCGAAATTGAAGCTTTAAACCAAGTATTGTGAACGTACACAACGTCTGGACTAAATGAATTAAGTTTTTCTCTAAGAATTCTTTTGCTTTTAAGATTTTTATTTATTAAAAAATAAAAAAATTGTAAAAAGGGGTTGTTAGTTTTGTTTTCAAAGAAAAGTGTCTGTACTTCATAAAATCTTTTTAAAAACAAAATTTCATTGTCTACAGCAATATCCTCTCCGCCAACCAATTTATATTTATTGTGAATAACAAGTATCTTTTTCATATTGTTTATTTAAAGCCTTATATGTAGGTTAATATTAACTGGATGAATGTAAGTCTTTTTTTTACATATGATGTTTCTCTCAAAGACTGGTATGAATCAAAAATTTTTGATAGAGAAATATCTTATTACAAAGAAATTTCAGATAAGTATTCGATCAACTACACTTTTGTCACTTATGGTGGTGAAGAGGATTTAATGTTTCAGTCTAAACTTGAAAATATCAGAGTTATACCTGTTTATACATTGCAAAAGAGGTTTAATAATAAAATGCTAAGATTTCTTAGTTCTTTTATTACACCCTTTAAACTTAAAAAATTAATGAAAGATGAAGATATATTCAAAACAAATCAATTGATGGGAGCATGGGTACCAATACTATTAAAAACTTTTCATAGAAAGAAGCTAATAGTTAGAACAGGGTATGACATTTTACAATTTTCGATAAAAGAAAAAAGAGGAGTTTTAAAAATTATTTTCTATTTTCTTCTTACAAAAGTAGCTTTGTATTTTTCAAATAAATATATTGTTACTTCAGACAATAATATTCGTTTCTTAAGAAAAATTTCATTTATTGATAACAAAAAAATTGTTAAAGTAAATAATTGGATAGAAGAATCAAACTTAGATAATAATTATGAGAGATCAAAATATCAAATTTTATCTGTTGGAAGGTTGGAGAGCCAAAAAAATTACCTTAATTTAATTAAAAACTTAAAAACATCAAACTTAGATATTCATATCGTTGGAGAAGGATCTCTCAGAGAGAAAATTTTTGAAGAGTCAAAAAGTCAACAAGTAAATGTTGAATTATTAGGAAAGATGAATTTTGAAGAATTGATTAATTTGTATAAAAAATATAAGTTTTTCTTAATGTTTTCAAAATTTGAAGGGCATCCAAAGTCTTTAATTGAAGCAATGTCAAACGGATGTATACCAATCGTACTTGAAGCTGATTATGTATTGGAAATAATTAATCATAACGAAAATGGAATAATTTTAAAATCAGAAGATGATGACATAAGTAAAATAATAAATTTTTTAAATGAAAATGAGCAATTTGCAGATGATTTATCAAAAAATGCCAAGAGTTTTGTAACAAATAATTATTCAAAAAATAAAATCATGAAGAAAGAAATAGATCTGTATAACTCGGTTTCTTAAACTACTTTTCTTTTGTCGTTGTCAATAACAATTTTTAAATGGTTATCGACATTTTTGAAGTTATTTGGATCATGAGTCGAGTTAATGATTGTAATTTTCTGCTTTTGAAGAATATCAAATATTAAATTTCTTGATTTAGTGTCTAAGTTTGCAGTAGATTCATCAAGTAATAAAATTTCAGTATCAGCTAGTAAGGCTCTTATAAATGATATCTTCTGCATTTGCCCTGAAGACAATGTTTTATTACTAATAATTCTATCTAAGTTGTAACCTTCCTTTTCTTTAAAAACATCAAACTCATACAGTAGATCAAGTATTTTATCTTCCTCAATACTTTTTTCATTACCATACAGTAAATTCTCCCTCAATGTTCCTGTAAATATAAGTGGAATTGCACCAATGTAACCAAAATTGTTTTTATAGGTTGTAACCTTTCCAGTTTCAGAATACAAGACACCAGAGATGAGTCCCAAGAGAGTGCTCTTGCCGGACCCGTTTGGTCCAGTTAGTATTGTGTGTTTGCCTTTTTCAATAGAAAGGCTTAAGTCTTCGAAAATATAATCATTATCATTAAAGTATTTAAAGTATAGATTGTTTATTTCTATTGCATTTGAATTATCTTTGTTTTTGTATATAAAGTTACTTTTATCAACAAGTAGTTTATTTTTGTCTAGTTCATAAAATTTATCAATATGGACATGAGAGTTTATGATCCTATTCATTGAGGAGTTAAACATCCCAATCGATTGAAAAAGTCTTAAAGTAACCCCAATAAAATCAAGTGTAATACTTCTTGCAAGTGTGGAAAAAATTAAAAGAATCGAAAATACAAACATTGTAATAAAGCTTGGTAAAAAAGAATTGATTGCCCCATATTTGTGATTACCCAAAGCACTTAAATTAAATGAATTTACAGTTTTTCTAAAATTATTAATTTCTTCATTGTCCTTTTTAAGAATTTTAATCAAAAACATATTTTCAATAATTCTTTGTACTTCATAGTTTGTCTGAACAGAGAATTTATAAGATTTATCCATAAACTCTCTAGCTTTTCTAATTAAAAATTTTGTTGGAAAAAATATTATTAGTGCGCCGATACCAAATGTAAAAATTGTTCTTGAATCAGCAATCACTAAATATATAAGGTATGCAATAATTTGAAGAAAGCTGTTAAGAAATGATGCTAAATTAGAATAAAAAAATGAAACATGAGAAGAGAGTTCATTTATAAAAAAATAAGCATCGGCAATTGAATAATTTCTTTTTTCAAATACTTCTTTTAGTAAATGTACTTTTAAATTTTCTTGAACTCCAAGCTCTAGTTTTTTTAAAGTTATTGATTGAAAATAAATAAAGCTGAATCTAAATACAACAACAAATGGCAATATAAATTTAAAATTTGTAATTATTTGAGTCAAAGGTGAAAAAAAATTGTCAACATTTATTTCACCTGTGATTATTGCTGTAAAAAAAAGAATTAAAAGGATATCTGAAATTGCAGTTAATTGTGCCAAGACAACAGCTACAAAGATTATTACTTTTTTGTTATTTGTTTTTGTGATTTTGGAAACATAAAGTACATCTTTGTATATTTTTTTAAAACTTTTCATTTCAAATTTAATATTAACTTTATAGATTTATTCTATATAAATTTTTTTGAAATTAAATCTCTATTACATCATTTAGTTTTACAGTACCTATACCATCCGGATGATTACTATCAGAATAACTATTGGGTAAATGATAAATTTTATTATCATCACTAAATAATTTATTTTCTACTTTAAACAACAAACCATTAATAATATTCACACTTAATGAATTCATTCCAAACGCACTGTTTTCACGTATTCCAAAACCGTCTTTATTTTTATAGTTATATAGGAAATATCTGAGTGTAAGGTTATTTATTTTAAAATTATCAAGTAAGTTACTCCTCATAGCTTTTTTTGTTGAAATTTTCCTAATGTCATAGAAACCGCTCTCAATCCAATCTTTAATCATATTTTTGTCATAGATCCAAGAGGCCATATATCGATTATTATCATTAACCAAATAATGATTATCATTAATTTCAATTTTCTGAATTAACTTTTTATTTTTAAAGCCAACCGCAATTTCCTCGTTGTTTTTGTTTAGTTCAATTAATACAAATCCAGGTAGATAACCTCGTGAGTACAATTCATCTTTTGTATCAAGCCAGTATTTAAATGCTTTTTTAGGGATTAAAATATCATCTTCTGAGTAAATAAAAATATCATATTTTTCAATATTTTTCTTTATTAATTTCCTAGGTGTCCAAGTAAGATAATAGTTTTTATTACGGTAAAGCAAAAACTTTATGAATAAATTATGTTTTTTAATTATTACTTTGCCGTTGTTATAAAAATCTAAGTTTAAATTTTTTATTGATTTTTTATTTGTATGAATAAATATATCAACTTCCAAATCAAAATTGTTATATTCATTTATTAGCTCATTTAAAAAATGAATTTTTTTATTTTGAAAATGAACAATATTTAATAATATTTTCATGATAAATTTTCTTTATTTAATAATCAGTATGATGATATTAAACTACCAATATTGATAAAATGCAAAACTATTTAAAAGAATTAGAAGATGAATCTATTTCTATAATAAGAGACACTTTTACGCACTCCTCTAATCCATTAATTTTATATTCAATAGGTAAGGACTCATCTGTACTACTTCATTTATTTATGAAGGCTTTCTTTCCAATTAAATTACCTGTCAAACTATTGCATGTAGATACTGGATGGAAATTTAAATCAATGATCAAATTTAGAGATGATACTGTATCAAAACATAATTTGGATTTATCTGTATATAAAAATAAAGAAGGGGAAAAAGAGGGTATTAACCCATTTAATAATAATGACTATACAGACATCATGAAAACAAAAGCTTTAAAAGATGCTTTAAATTTAGGGAAATATGATTTCATATATGGAGGAGCACGTAGAGATGAAGAGCAGAGCAGGTCAAAAGAAAAAATACTTTCACACAGAAATGAGTTTCATGTTTGGGAACCAAAAAAACAAAGAATTGAACCTTGGAATCTTTTTAATACATTAAAAAGTGTAAATGAATCTTTTAGGGTGTTTCCTATTTCTAATTGGACTGAAATAAATATCTGGGAGTATATAAAAAATCAGAATATAGAAGTTGTTCCATTGTACTTTGCAAAAAAAAGAAAAGTTGTTCTACGAGAAAATCAATATTTTTTATTAGATGATGATAGGTTTCAATTAAAAAAATCAGATGAGGTTGTAGTTGAAAATGTCAGATTTAGAACCTTGGGATGCTACCCATTATCAGCTGGAGTTAAAAGTAGTGCTGATACAATATCAAAATTAATTAATGAGTTAAAAAAATCTTCTTTTTCTGAAAGAAGTGGGAGATTAATTGATCATGACAAAGAGGGAAGTATGGAAATCAAAAAGAAAGAAGGTTATTTTTGAAATCTTCCTATTTAAAAATAATGACTTGTGGAAATGTTGACGATGGAAAGTCTACGCTTCTTGGAAGGCTTTTCTTTGAAACAGGAAACATTACTAAGGACCAGTCTTCATATTTAGATTCTAAAAAAGTAAAAGAATCTGATATTGACTATTCGTTACTTTTAGATGGTCTTATAGATGAAAAAAGTCAGGGTATAACGATTGATATAGCATTCAAATATTTCAGATTAGAGCGAAGACCATGTATTTTTATTGACTCACCTGGACATAAAGAATATACAAGAAATATGGCAAATGCTGCTACTTTTGCAAATGTAGCACTTGTTATTTTTGATATTACAAAACCTTTATCTGATCAAACTAAAAATCATTTAGAGATTGTTAAAACTTTTCCAAATATTAAAAAATTGATTCTTGTCTACAATAAATTAGACAAATTACGATATAACGAAACAAAATATACAAATAATAAAAAAGAAATAGATAAATACATTAAAGAAAATAACATAAATGTTGATTTTTCAATTCCTGTTTCAGCTTTAAAAGGTGAAAATATTACATCAAAATCCGAAAAGATGAAATTTTATAATGGTCCATCACTTTTAGATGCAATAAATTCTATTAAGTTTGATGCTAAAAAAAGATCCAATTATAATGTTTTACCAATTCAGTATATTTCAAAATTTAATGATAAAATAATTTACTTTACAAAAAATTTTGGAAGAACACTTTCAATTGGTGATGAATTTGAAAATGTTAATTCTAACGAAAAAGTGAAAATAAAAAAAATTTATTCTGATGGTAACACTGTAAGTAATGTTGGAAATTACAACATTGGTTTGGAATTATCCAACAATATTGACCTTTCTAAAGGAGATATTCTTTCTAACACAAAAAAAATACTTTTTTCTAACTCATTTAAAGCAAAATTAATAGTGACTTCTAAAGAGGGTTTATCGTTGAACAAGCGGTACTTGATAAAATTCAGACATACTGAAGAAAATGGTTTTATTCCAAATAGAGAATCTAATAGATCACTAAAAGTTAATAGTATCGGAACAAATATTATAGAGTTGGAAAGAAAAGTTCCTTTAAGTGGCTTTGATGAGATCTACGATTTTTCACAAATCTTGATAATTGACAAATCCAGCAATGAAACGGTCGCTTTTGGGTATGTTTTATATTCATTAGATAAAGGTATTCACATAAAAAAACAAAAAACTGTAAGATTTTCAAAAAACTTTGAACCTCGAGCAGTTTGGTTTACAGGCCTTTCAGGTTCAGGAAAAACAACACTAGCTAACGAAATAGGAAAGCAACTTAAGAGTTTAAATGTTCCCTTTTACATTATTGATGGTGATAACATTAGACAAACACTAAATCAAGATCTCGGTTTTTCTAAAGAAGATAGATTAGAAAACAATAGAAGAGTTGCTCATCTTGCAAAAATTTTAATTGATGCAAATATCATACCTATAGTTAGTACGATTTCACCTAATAATGAATCTAGACAGTATGCAAGAGAAATTATTGGTAAAGAAAATCTTTCACTAGTTTATTTAAGTACTCCTTTAAAAGTTTGCATTGAAAGAGACCCTAAAAATTTATACAGCAATAAAAATAAGAAAATTAAGAATATTCCTGGCTTACATACAAATTATGATGTCCCATTAGATGCAGATATAACTCTAGACACAAGTACAGTAAGTAAGCAAAAGGCAACTAAAGAAATTCTAAATGAGCTAAATATTTTGAAAAAAATGACTAAATGAGAAATCAATAATATATGAAAAAAGCAGTAGTTTATTTAAAAGGGGGATTTGGAAATCAGTTATTTCAACTCAGCTTTGCTAACTTTCTAAAACAAAATAAATATAACGTAACAATTAGCACTGATTTAATGGCGGAAAAAATAAATCAAACTACTAGACAATTAATTCTTCCTCTTAAGTATTTTGGATTCAAAAAAGAGAATAGATTTAACTTAATTACATTCAAATCATTACATAAATTGAACCACAGTAGAGCTTCTAAGTACTTAAAAATTGATAATATACTCAGCAAATATCAATACTTAAAAGAGCATAATGAATATGAGAAAATCAAAAATAAAAAATTACACCTCAATGGTTACTGGAAAAATCCTAAATATATTAATTTCAGTAAAGACTTTATCGCTTCCTGCCTAAAAAAAGATCATATATTGAATCGCGGATTTCAAAATAATAACTCTAAGGCTTTAATACATGTTAGAAGAAGAGATTTTGTAATTAATAATTGGCAGCTTGACGCAAGCTATTACGAAGAAAGTTTAGAGTTGTTAATGAAAAATCATGGAAATGTAAAATTTGATGTTTTTACCGACGATAGAGTGTGGGTGGAGAATTCAAAAATATTTAGAAATGCAGAAAATATATATTCACAAAGTCAAAATAATTCACTAGATGATAAGTCAAAGGTTTTTGAAAAAGATGATAAAAATGAAACAATTTCAACGTTTTCAAAAATGCTAGAATATCAACATTTTATAGCTGGAAATAGTTCATTCGCTTTTTGGGCGGCATTTCTAAAGTCTACAGAAGAGTCTTTTGTAACAGTTCCTGAACCTTGGTTTTACAGAGACTCTCATATAACATTAAAAAAAGATAGCTGGAAAGTTATAAAAAATAGACGAAATTAATAATTCTAAAAAAGTTTTTTCTTCCAAGTCTCAGGCGTTGATTCGTTTAAAACCTCTAAATCAAGATGATAACGAAACTTTTTTGGTCCCATTTTAATAATCCAATCAGCTATTTTTTTTATTGAATCATCGAGTGTAACTTCTGTTTTATACCCTAATAATTTTCTTGCCTTATCAGCTGAACAATGGGCTAGTTTTACTTCTTGAGGTCTAGGGTCAACGTGAATTGGTTCAAGATCTGAATTCAAAACTTTTAAAACTTTTTCAGCTAATTGATTTATTGTTATTACATCCTCGTCAGGACCAACATTTATTGTTTGATTTACAGCATCTTTTAAATATATGGAATTCACAAAAGGTTTTACTACATCATCAATATCCGAAAAACATCTTTCCTGATTGCCATCACCATAAATTATTGGAGGTTTATCATTTAAAATTCTATTTATCATTATTGAAACAACATTTCTATAAGGATCGTCATATTTTTGACGTGGTCCAATAATATTATGTGGAACTAAGTTCACGTAATTAAATTTATGAACTTTACTAAGCACTGAAAGGGTTTGCTCGGAAGCATATTTTGCAATTCCATATGGATCCTGTGGCTTTGGCTCTAAATCTTCTGTGAAAGGAACTTTATTTTGTTCACCATATCTGGCCATACTTGAACAATTAATTACAAGTGGTATCTGATTTTCCGCAACAGCTGTAAAAACTGACATTGATATTTGATAAGTGTTTTGACCAATTAGATAAGGGGAAAAGACACTCAAGCCTTCGTAAGCAGTGCAGGCTGTGTGAATTACTAAATCCATGCCCTTTGTCATTTTTTTCATTTGATTTAAATAAATAGCATCGACCTGAAAAAATTCTGCTTCATTAGGAACATTCTCTAAATAACCCCCAATTAAATTATCGCACCCTGAGACTTCATTCCCAGATAAAATTAATTGATCAGCTATATGACTTCCAAGAAATCCTGCAATACCAGTTATAAATATTTTCATAATAAATTACCAAATATAAGTTTTTTAATTATAAATAAAACAAAAAAATTTTATTGTCTTATTTTACATCAAGTTTATTTTATTTTTGTGATCCCGTATTTCAAAACAGAAAGAAAACTTTACAATATAATATTTATATAGAGTGACAAAGTATTTAATAATTTTATCTGGGATACCAAGGGGTGGTCATAAAACATGGGCTTCACTTGTAAGAAATGTTCAAAAACCACTCAATGCAGATATTGCTCTATTGTATGGTGATAAATTTAAAATTTCTAAATATTTAAGAAATCAATCAAGATTTGATTGGCAGTTTAAAGAGCCTGAAAACTGGAAAGATTTTTATCAGGAACGTTTTCAAGATGAATCAGTATTAGATTTTATAAAAAAAGGTTCTAAGTATGGCATGGCAGGAGGTATTGATGATTTCGATGGATCAGGTGCGATAGTGCAAGGATTTAGAATGATTGTTTATGAAAATTATTTAGATGAACTTTTGAAATATGACTACATCATTTATACAAGATTTGATCAATACTATGTTTCAACTCATCCACATTTTAAAGGAGATAAGCTTTGGATTCCGAAAGGAGAGGATTATTTTGGAATTTGCGATAGACATGTAATATTCCCATCAAAATATAGTAAGAAATTTTTTGGAGTCCATAAATATCTTGGTAATCCTGAAACTCATAAAAATACAGATTATGAAATATCTACTGAAAGAGTTTATTTAGATAGTCTTATTCATAATGAAATAGACAAACATATTGAACGTATTGATAGGTTTCAGTTTACAAGTGCAATAGAGAGTGATCCTACAAGATGGAGAAAAGCAAAATACAAAATTTATTTAAGTGGTGGATTGTTGATGAAATATCCAGATGAATTTATTGATTCTGTTTACAATCAATTCAAATTGCAAGGTGTGAAGTATATATTTACTCATCCTATTATTTCCCTAAATTATTTTTACTTACAACTAAGAAGATATATTGGAAAACAAAAAAAAATTTATTCAGATTAAAACACTTGTTTAATCGTTAAATTCTTATAATCACATTATGAGTATCGAGGAAATAACCAATATCTGTGGTCAATTTCCTAAAAACTTTAAGAAAGAAATAATTACTGGCTCAAATCACATATTTCAAGTAGATCCTAATTATGCACCAATAAATTTACAAAATTTTATAGGTAATTCTGTTACAGTAAATTCTTTCGCTGAATGTTTGCATTATGTTGAAGGTGGATTTAAGCCTTCAATAATAACAATTTTTGAGCTCTCGTTTATTTTACTTGGTATTACTTCACTAATATTTTTCGTATACAAACTTTACCAAATTAAATTCTTAAGCAAATTATTTAAAAGTATAAAAATATTGTTTGTAAAAGCCAAAAAATTCAACTTTGTTAAATACAAAAATCAATTATTATTTTTATTTTTTTTAATTCAAAATTATTTTCTTTTTGATTATATAAGAACAAAAGCAGTAAGGATACCACCATTTATTGATGAATATATTTCGCTAACCTCAAATGTGAGCTTTTTTAAAAATTTTGATTTTAATGCTGGAGATTTTATTGGGGGTAGTTATAGTGTTTTTCTAACCTCTGGTCCATTGTCTGCAATCGGAGGAGTGATCGGTTGGAATATTAGTTCTAAACTAATTATTGCTAGGTTATCAAATTTTTATTGGATTCTTTTTTTACAAATGTTACTTTCATTAATTATTGTAAAGATTTATAAATCAGACTATAAATTTATTTTATTCATGAATACATTCTTCATAATTTTAGTTCCTTGGTGGCAGGGTTCTCTATATATGATTGGAGAATTCGCATCAAATGTAATTTTTGTAAATGCCATATATCTTTTTCATAAAAGAAGAAAAGTTGCGATGGCCTTATTTAGCTTATCTATATTTTTTGGAAAATTATTAACTCTATTACCTTTTTTAGCATTTTATATAGTTTCATTGTTTATAGAAAAAGGTATAAAAAAGGTATTCAGTGATATGCTATTTTTCATACTTCCTTTGTTTTTTTGGTTAGTGCTTGTAAGTAATAATTATGAAACCGGAAATATATTTGACTACATATCTGACCTTTTATCAGTTGTTTTAAATCATCAGAGTTCGGGTATTGAAAACACTTCTGGAGTATCTGAAGTTTCAAATTGGAACAATTTTGAGATTTTTAGGGTTTTAGTAGTTCCATTATTCTTTATCTACTTAGTCCTAAATAATAGAGATAAAATAAATAATACTTTTGGATTGATTAGTTTTCCTTTATTAATTTCAACAATGAGTATTTATTTATGGTTTTGGTTATTAAGTCCAACAAAATGGATGCGTTATTCACAACATTTCACAATATTAGTGATCCTATCAATGATTTATTTTTTAGGGTTTAAAGTAATAGATAGTAAATTTGATCATTTAATTATCTATTCATCTATTTCTCTTTTTATTGATAATTCAAAGATAATTATTTTGATATTTATCTTATTTATAACTTATATATTGTTTTTACAAAAAAGAGTTGAACCAAAAAGGATACTCAAATTTGTAATTGTTTTTATTATTTTTGTGGATATTTCGATACCATATTTTCAAAAAAATACATTTGGTGATTTAAACAAAATCATCGATTCTTGTAACAATGAACTTCTAAGTTCTAAATGTCTTGAAGATTATGAGAACCAGTAAAATAGTTGTTAATTATTTTAATTTATTCTTTTTAAAATTGTTAATCCATTGCAGTTTGTCAGTCTTTTTTCTAGTATCCATTCACTAGAATCTTTAATAAACTCCTCAACCGCAGGCCACAGACCTTTTTCTATTTCACTAATTGGAAAACCACTTTCTTTGGACTGCTTTTTTACATCTAAATTAAATCTTAAAGATTCACCAAATTCCCCGTCTGTAGTCGTGTCATGTAAAATAATGTATTTATTTGTTAGTAATGAAAATTTTTGTAATTCTCTTTTTAATTGTCCATAGACATGCCATGTATCTATAAAAGTAAGATCGAATTTCCTATTTAGATCTAAATTAAGATTATTTTTTTGAACAAATAAAAAGTCTATACCACTTTTAGTTGATAATTCTTGAATTTCATCGGTATTACAATAATTAATATCATTCATTACAAAAGTTTTTTCCTCAAAATTGTTGTCATTTAAACCCTTTACGAATGCCCAAGAAGATACAACGCCTCTAACTCCAGTCTCAAAAATACTTTGACACTTTAGTGAATAGAGATACAAAAGATCCATATGTTCATAAATATCAGATTTTTTATGTTTATGAAGTTTAAATTTATACTCTAAAAGTTTTTCGGTATTGTTTTTTTGGATAACATTTAAAACAATTAATAAATAGGATAATTTAAGGAAGTACTTAGGATCTTTTAACAAATAGAAAAGTTTGATTAATCCCATTTTCCATAAAATATATTTTATTAAAGACCTATCTTCGATCTTATTTTTAATTTTTTTAATGATCAAAATATTCATACTGCAATTTAGAAAACACAATTAAAATCTTGTGAATACTTTTATAGTAACCAGCTAAACATTACATTGTGCTTATTTTTTAATGATTAAATAGTTGAGTTAGTTTTCATTTAATCAACAGATTTCCAAAGATGTAGAGAGGCAATTGATTTATAAGGAGACCATTTTTCTGCATACTTTGCATAATTATCCCAATCACTATCTGGAGCTATCATTCCAGATCTATTCATTGCCAATCTTAAACCTGCATCTTTTGATGAAAAAACATCTTGTTTTCCTATACAAAAAATCTCGAACATACTTATAGACCATGGTCCAATTCCAAATATTGGCATTAATTTATCATTTAAATTTTTTTTATTTAGTTTTGAAAGATCTCCAAGACTTTGATTCAAGTATAAGTCTGAAAGCTCTTTTATTGTTTTTGCCTTATTTTTACTTAAGCCCAGTCTTTTGATTTGCCCAATTGTTAGATGTTGAAAATGGTATTCATTTAAATATTCTGAGCCAAAATTTTTTTTTATATTTTTAAAAATGGAATTTGCAGCTTTTGTTGATATGAATTGAGAAATAACTATACCAACCAGTGTATCAAACTGATGTTTCTTAGCAGGCTTGAATACAATATGACCATTTTCATCAATTACTTTTTTTAATATTTTATCTTTCTGACGTAAATATTCTTCTTCTTTTGAAAATCTCATTAGAGAATTTTATAAATCTAAATTATTTTAAGAACTCTAAGTACTCTAAAGACTA
>MDTA01090731.1_pt1 | contig 13113 bp, 12 predicted proteins | sample 811151 | NCBI WGS metagenome assembly MDTA01 (sample SAMN05326648, study PRJNA326480) | marine metagenome | isolation source: seawater | place: Indian Ocean: South | collected 2010 | reverse complement strand
TGACATGGACATTATAGAAGCTAAACCACCCCTAGACACCTCTCCTGCAAAATTATCATATATATTTCTAATAATATCAAGAGAGCCTTGCAAAGAGTACTCAGGATATAAATAGCTATTAACTTTTGGCATATTATCTTACTTTAATCTTATTTAATCTTAATAATATCTAATAAATAGGATAAAATCAAGATGTTTATATTGTATAATGTCAATATTTAATCTTTTTATTAGAATAACGTACCAAATACTCTCCTTTTTATCATTTTGTTTATAATTTTTTCAGTAATTAATAAATTAGCTAATTTCGTATAAAAAATAATCTAATATATTGATAATTTTACGTTACCCCTCCCCTCTTACAACAACTATTTAAATTATTTATTATTCTTACCAAAATATTATTTTTAGTGTTATATTTAGCCTGTAATGCTCTGTAATATTCATACTCAATTCATATTGAAGGTTTCTGATAAATCAAAACATAATAAAATATAGCATTTTATTTAGTGACAAACTCACCTATAAGTGCTAAGTTTTTTTATTATGATTATTAAAAGCATTGATATTTTTCATGCATCAGATGGCACAAGAAACAATATATTCATAGAGATTACAACTAAGGATGGAATTGTTGGTACTGGTGAATGTTACTCTATAGGACCTGATAAATCTGTTATCTCATTTGTAGAAGAAATAAGATCTTGGTTTATTGGAGAAGATCCTACAAGAATAGAATGGCTTCTAAAAAGAGCTAAAAATAACCTTAGATTCCCTCTTGGGCAAGTTGGTTGGTCTGCCCTATCAGGAATAGATATAGCATTATGGGACATAATAGGTAAAAATTCTAATCAACCTATATATTCACTACTTGGGGGAGCCACAAGAAATAAAGTTAGAGTTTACCATGCTATATATGGAGATTCCCCTGAAGAGCTAGGGAATAATGCTTTATCCTTAATTGAAGAAGGGTACTCGGCTTTCAAGACTAGCCCCCTTCCATCATACTGGAGAACTATTAACTGGCTAGATGCAGTAAAAGAGGCTGATAATAGACTGAGTGTCATTAGGAGTATTGTTGGGGATGAAGTTGATCTCGCAGTTGATTTTCACACATCGATACCTGAACCTTCTAAGTCTATTGAACTTTCAAACACTTTGTCAGACTATAATCTTATGTTTGTTGAGGAGCCAGCGAGAGCAGATTTTGTAAATTCAAGCTACGAAATTAGAAAAAATATTAGAGTTGCTCTAGCTACTGGAGAAAATTTGTATGGTATTCATAGATTTACTGAACTTATGGACTCAAATGCAGTTGATATTATTCAGCCAGATCTACTATGTTGCGGAGGTCTTTTAGAGGCAAAAAAAATCGCTGCAATTGCTGAAGCTCACTACGTTACGGTAGCACCTCATAACCCATTGGGACTTATAAGTACAGCAGCTAGCATTCATCATGCTGCTTCAATTAATAATTTTGCCATTCTGGAATGGCATGGTGATAACAAAAAAGAAAAATCTAAATTTATCAATGAAGATTGGTATCCTGTAAACGGTTTTTTCAATCTTCCAAAAGAACCTGGCCTAGGAATGAGTCTGAACCATAAAGAAATATCAAAAAACCCTCCAATGAATTGGGATAGAGGTTTTAAGGATTATCTGGACGGATCTCCTGGCTTTCTATAAATTATCAGTTACAAGGTTAATAAAAATGAAAATAACTAAAATAGAATGTCTCTTATCTACACATAAAAACAATGGAAATCTTGTTTATGTTAGAACCCATACAGAATCTGGACTTTATGGTGTTGGGGAGATTTATCATGTAGGACCTGACAAAGCAGCGCCTGCATGGGTTGAGTATTTCGCTGAACAACTAATTGGACAAAATGCTTTTGAGATAGAAAGAAATTGGGCTTTATGTTATCAAGGGGCAAGATTTCCTATAGGATCATCTGGTTTATCAGCTCTATCTGGAATTGATCAAAGTTTATGGGATATAAAAGGAAAATACTTAAATGTGCCCATATATGAATTACTTGGAGGGAAATACAGAGACAAAATAAGAGCATATTATGATATTCATGGATCGACTCCAAATGAACTTGCTGATGATGCAAAAAAATATGTTGACTTAGGTTATACTGCGTTAAAAACAAGCCCATTTAACCCTAATTGGAGAGATATGACATGGAATCAAGCTCTAAAAGACGCAAGGGAAAGATTTTTAGCTATAAGAAATGCAATAGGAGACAGTATAGAGGTAGGATTTGATGCCCATGCAGCAATTTTTGAGCCTATAAGAGTTCTAGAATTATCAGATGTGTTAATGGAGTTTAATCCTTGGTTTGTTGAAGAACCAATTAGAATGGAAAATAGATTTGAAATGGGGAAATTAAGGGAAAAAATGAAATGTAAACTTGCTACAGGCGAGTGCTTGTATACAAAATTTGAATTATGGGACCTAGTTAGAGAGAATGCTGTTGACATTTTACAACCTGAATTATGTATTGTAGGTGGTATTACAGAAATGCGAAAAATTGCATTTATGGCTGAAGCTCACGATCTTACCGTAGCACCTCACAATCCTATGGGTCCATTGGCAACTACGGCAAACTTACACTTTGATACGGCTACTTCTAATTTCTTAATACAAGAAACTAGGACCTACAAAGAAAATGAGATTGAATCTGTTACTAATGTACCTAATGTCATTGAAGGATTTTACAAAATACCTGAAGGTCCTGGACTGGGAATTGATATTAATGATGATTTTTTCAATAAATACCCTTATAAGAATTCATGGCATAGGGGCGACAAAGTCTACCCTGATAACTCCATAGCATATATTTAGACAAATTTAATTTGACCCTGATGCGCCAACAGAACTAGCCCATGCGCCCTTAGCCATCATACCACCATCTACATTAAAATGAGATCCTGTAATAAATTGAGCATTATCACTTGATAGAAAAAGTGCCATTTTTGCTATTTCTTCAGGTTTACCATTTCTTCCCAAAGGATGAGCTTGAGCAGAATTTATTAATCCTTCTTCAATATTTTCTCCTGTCCCTTCAAGAGCATTAAAAACCATAGGGGTTTCTATCGTTCCAGGATTTATCGATGCAAAACGAATGTTATCTTTTGCAAAATCCAAAGACATTTGCCTCATAAGTGATAGATCACCACCCTTAGATGCAGCATAAGCAGGCACGAGAGGCATTGATTGTAATCCTTGAACACTAGCTACAGAAATTATTACACCTTTACCTAATTTTTTCATGTGAGGAATTGAAAATTTTGCCATCAAATATCTACTTTTTAGATTCACATTTATTATTTGATCCCACATTTCCTCTGGTAAGTCTACCGCATCAAGATAAGAGTCAGGTGGCTGTATTGCAACATTGTTAAATAGAATCGAAAGAGATTTATATTTACTTATTGCCATACTAACCGCACCAATACAATCATCAGATTTACTAGCATCTCCATGAAAAAGTTGAGCTTCTCCACCTTCTTCAGTTATCGATTTTACAGTATCCGTACCGGCATTTTTATTGAGGTCAAAAATAGTTATTAAAGATCCCGCTTTAGCGAATGCTTTTGCAGTTGCTGCTCCAATACCCAAGGCCCCTCCGGTAACAATTACTGATTTACCTCTTAATTCTTGATACATCTTTTCACCTTAAATTTTAGTATTTTCACTTGAAGTTATAACAAACTAAATGTAAATTCAAGTTATAATATTTTTCAAGTCTATCATAATAAAGAGTACTAGTATTTTTCAAATAATTAATAATTTTATATCTGATCTGAAAATCTTAGGTAAAGATTATTTTTTTCTGTGGCTGTCCGGAATTAGCATGCTTGTAGCAATGCAACTAAGATTACTCGCAAGCACTCAATGGCTATTTGAAGAAACTGGATCTGCAGCATCACTTGGATTATTAGGAGTTATTCAGCTTGGGACTATGCCATTAATTATATATGGCGGACTCTTAGCGGATATTTTTGACAGGAAAAAACTTATGATATTTACCCAAGGATTTTCCTTTGTTGCCCTTCTTTTTTTAACTATTGTTGCTTTTACCAATACTCTAGCACCATGGATGATCTTTGTTACTACGGGTCTTACTGCAATTGTTAATATGCTAGGCAATTCAGCTAGACCAGCATTATTACCAAGAGTGATAAAAAAACAAAACATGACCAAAGGAATTACAATTCAAACTGCCTCATTTCAAATTGGGCAGATAGTATCTCCTCTAATATTTATGCTATTTTATGTCCAGTTTGGTGTATCTGTAACATTTTTAGTTGGCACAATTTTTGGATTAATTAGTATGGTTAGCCCAGCACTAATTATGGCAGATGGAAAACCAGATCAAAGTACAAAAAATATATCTCAATTTGCAGCACTAAAAGAAGGAGCTGTTTATGTTTTCAAACATCCAATACTTCCTGGATTATATCTTTTAGATGTTGGAGTAACAATTTTGAGTTTCTACAGAATGCTTTTTCCTTTATTCTCTCAAGGACTTTATGGTATGGGAGCAGAGGGAACCGGTCTACTAGCTTCAGCAAACGCCCTTGGAGGGGTACTTGGATCATTAGTAGTACTTGTTACAGAAAAAATAAAGGCAAAAGGGAAAATAGTACTTTATTCTACTATGGCATACGCGATAGGTTTAATCTTATTTGGATTAAATCCTATTTTTTGGTTAGGCCTAATCATTGTAGCAATTCTAGGAGCAACTGATTCTGTTGGAATGACTATGCGTCAAACAATTGTTCAATTAACCACACCTGACAGATTGATAGGAAGGGCGTCAAGTGCTCACTCTTTTGCAGCTCAAAGTGCTAATAATATTGGCCAAATGGAAGTAGCATTTTTAGCCGTAATTATAGGTGCTAGCGGAACAATGATAGTAGGAGGTGCCCTATCAATATTTATAGTGATAGCAATCTGGATTAAAGTCCCAGGTATCAGAAACTACAGATATTATAAAAAATAAATATTAACTCCAAGTTCTATCATGTGAATCAATTTCATTCCATTCGTCGGTATTTTCAAACAAGCCTTTAGGATATATTGAGAAATACCTTCCTCGTTTATCTGATCTTGGATCAGCCAAATATTCTTCTATAACTTCTTCATTCAGCTCAATACCTAAGCCAGGGCCAACCGGTACATCTACATAACCATTTTTAATAATTTTTTTATCATTTGATCCAACAATGCTAACTAAATCGTCCCACCATGGATTGTCTACAGAATGCATTTCTAAAGCAATAAAATTATCAATCGCAGCTGCGCAATGAACGTTGGCCATTGCAACTACAGGAGAGCCTGCTTGATGCAAGGCTACTCCAATCCCAGCATCTCTACAATAATCTGCAATTCGTTTGGTTTCAATAATTCCACCTGATGTCGCTAGATCAGGATGGGCAACCGAAATTGCTCTTTCTTCAACAAGAGGCTCAAAACCTGATTTCAAATATATATCTTCTCCTGTGCATACAGGAGTATCAACTCTATTTTTTAGCATTTTCCATTGGTCAACAAATTGCCAAGGTATCATATCTTCATACCAAGCTAATGAAAATTCATCTAGGGCTTTACCAATTCTTATTGCATTTTCTACACCCATATGACCAAAATGGTCTGATGCTAAAGGAATTTCATATCCAATTACGTCACGAACAGCTGAAACATAGTCTTTCATTTTAGAAATCCCATAATCAGTAACTTGGATGCCAGTAAAAGGGTGCATAATGGATGCAGATTCTTTGATTTCTTTCTTATTAATTACTCCATTTTCAAATTCTGAAGCAATCCACAAACCTATATCCATTTTCAAAAATTCAAATCCTCTCTCCATCCTACCTTTCAATGCTTCTCCCATTTCCTTAGGATCTTTTTTTAGAGGGGTGTCAGCATATACTTTGACTTTATCTCGATATTTGCCTCCGGCAAGCATATAAGCTGGAACACCGTAGGCTTTACCGGCAAGATCACAAAGGGCCATCTCTACTCCACACACACCTCCTCCAAGCCTACCATGACCTCCAAATTGTTTGATTTTTTGGAATAATTTATCAATATCACATGGATTTTCCCCAATAAGTCTACTTTTGAGCATTAGTGCATACCTGGCAGAAGCTCCGTCACGTACCTCGCCCAAACCAATTACATCTTGATTAGTAAAAATCTTAATTATTGGCCACCTCCATCCACCCTTACCTACTACAGCAATTCTCATGTCTGTAATTTTTAAGTCGCTTGGACTAGAATTTTTAGAAATATTTGTTGTCATATTATTGTCCTTTATTAAATTTGTGGTGCTGGAGATCCATCAGAGTTCAATATTCCAGCAAAAATAAGAGCATCTTTTATCTCTTCAATTTGGTCTAAGTTTAATGGCAAATTAGGTTTTCTTGGTACAGTTCCTTCATAACCAAGTAAGTTTAGTCCTGCCTTTTGCACCCCAACTCCCCAAGATATACCCAAAAAATCAATCCAATTAATTTTTTGTTGGAGTTTTTGTGCTTCTTCAAATCGTTTATTCATACATAAATCTATTATATCTCTGGCGATATGAGGGCCCCAGTTGCCAAAAAGTAAACATGCACCAACAGCTCCCAGCATTCCAGATGCTAGAAGTAGAGCACCGTTACAAGACCAGAACTTAACTTTTGGGTTTATAAAAGCAGGCATTCTAGTCTCATACCTAAAATTCAAGGAGTGTATATAGGCAAACATATTATCCATAGAAGTTATATCGGATAACTCCTGGGGAGAAATATCTACCCCTCCAGGTGCTTTTGGTTGATGTATTGGAATTATAGGCAAAGGGCTATTTTTTGAGATTTTTTCAAAATAATCTTGTATAGATTCCTGATTAGGTTTTTTATGGTAATGTTGAGGTGCAGATGGTGGAATTCTAACTCTAACCATATCAGCACCATTTTTTGCATAAAGTTCAGACATTCTAATAGCTTCTGTTGGAGAAAGAGCATCAATTCCAGCAATAACAAATTTTCTTCCGCTATGAGCCTCTGATACAGTTTTCATTGCCATAACTTTCTCTTGCTCACTTATATGAAATTCTTCTCCACCGTAACTTCCAACAACGAATCCAGAAAGAGCAGTATCACAAAATTTTTCAATATTTCTTGCTAATGCATCATAATCCAATGAATCATCATCTTTAACAGGTAAATTTGTTGGTGCAACTACAATAGGATCGATATCTGGAATATTACTACTAGACATTTATGATTTCTCCTTTAAAATATTTATCTAAAACTTCTTCGTTAATTTCTATACCCAAACCAGGTTTTTGAGGAACTTCTACAGAACTATTCTTTAGTATAAACCTATCGGTCAATTCATCCCTAATAGGATGAGGAGTTTGGTCAAATTCTAAAACTGATTGATTTTCATATGGAGAATTTATTTGACTGTTATTTAGAATTGGCTGAACAGACATACAGTGTAATACAGCTGCAAAACTTATCCCGGTACCCCAAAAATGAGGATTTATTTTTACTCCAAAAGAATTAGCCATACTTCCAACTTTTCTCATTTCAGAAACTCCGCCTACTGAACAGATATCAGGTTGGATAATATCAAAAACATTTTCTGAAATCACTCTAGAAAATTCTAGACTTGTATGAAGAGACTCTCCGCCAGAAATAGGAATTTTTGAATTTTCTGTAACATATCGATTACTATGAAAGTCTCTAGATGGACACGGTTCCTCAAACCATGTTATTTTATCTTCACTAACAAGTTCAGACATCTCTAATGCCGTTCTTTTGTCATATGCTTCATTTGCATCAATCATAAGCTTAATATTTGGACCAATTGCTTCTCTTGTTTGATTGACTCTTTTTGCATCATCATTAATAGATAATCCACCTATCTTCATTTTCATCCCTGTAAAACCTTTTTCAACATATCCAAGTGCCTCATCTAAATGAGGCTTTATAGGAAAACCTTCAAGATAATATAAACCTGTGGCATAAACTGGAATATTTCTTTTTAAACATCCTCCAAGAAGCGTAGATATAGGTTCATTTAGAAATTTACCTCTTATATCATATAAAGCAATATCTAATGCACTCACAAAAGATGAAGCTGCCCCAGCGAAGGCATGACTTTGAAATGTTTGATCAAAAATCTTGTTATTAATTTTGTTTATATTTTCTGAATCATGCCCAATAACTAATTCAGCTAAAGATTTCATCTCAAGACATGTATTGTAAGATCCATATGTTTCACCCCAACCTACATAATTTTCCGAGGTTGTAAGTTTCAAAATGATAATACTTCTTGACGTAGTCCATCTTTGCGACCAACCAAAAGGTTTATCTAATTTTGCTTCTAAATACCTTATTTCAATACTTTGAATCGTGCCTGTAGAATTTAACATTTATCAACTTTATTTCAAAATAACAATTTAAACATTAAAAATATTACAACTTTTTTATAAATAAACATATAAAAAAATGTAAAATTAATTACTATTATGAAGATTTATAAATTATTATTTTTACCCGTTTTTCTTCTAATTATTTTTGGATGTTCATCCAATGAGAAACAAGTAGATCAAGTAGATATAAATGTTCGTTTACTTGCTAGCGACATAGGAGTCGGAAAAGCTAGATTACCCTTTATCCTGAGTGATAAAAATAATAATCCCATATATGATCTAAAAAATAAAATTTCTATAGAATATTGCCACCAAGAAACTTGTTTACAAAAAAATCTTCAAGAAGAGGTTCAATGGAGAGAATGGCCGATAAAAGGAGGAATTTACACTACTTACCTAACATTTAACCAACCTGGATTCTGGAAAATTTATCTTTCATACATAAAAGATGGTAAAAATTATAACGGAGAAGCAGCGATTTTAGTTAAATCAAATACAGAGACTCCAAACGTAGGTGATTTAGCACCACTTACCATTAACAAAACAGCTACTAGTATCGAACAAATCAAAAAAATAAGTAGTGCCATAAATCCTGATTCAAGGCTTTATGCAAATAACTTAGTAGATTCTTTGAATAACAAAAGACCAATTATTTTATCCTTTTCCACTCCAGGATTCTGTTTTACTAAGACATGCGGTCCTCAAGTAGAAGTATTGTCTAGACTTGCAGACAAGTATTCAAATATTATTGATTTTATACACGTAGAAATTTTCGAAAATCCAGATGAAATGTTACTCAATGGGGATTATTCTATAGGGATACAATCTGAAATCGTTTATCTGTGGGAATTAACCACTGAGCCTTGGACATTTTATATTGACGAAAATGGCATTATAGCTGAAAGGTTTGAAGGGTTTGTGAATATGGATGAAATTGAAGAATCAATTATAACTAGTCCCATATTTCAGTAATATATTTTTTGCTATCTTTAGATAACTCAAACCTAATTTTCAGTGGATAATCTTGAACTATATGCTCCTGTAAATGAGATGGGAAAAATCCAATAAATTCTTCTTCAGCATAGAATTCCCATTCTTTACCATCAAAATCGATAATTCTAATACTAGAAAATGTTGTTAGAGATGTTTGTTCAAAGTCAATAATTCTTCCTTCTACATAATCACTTTTTTCATTTTGAGGTGATAGGATTAATAAAATTATTAATAACGAAAGTAGTGATAAAATTATAATTATTCTTTTAGACATAAAATTTAAATTTTAAAAATTAGTATATAAATATAAAGATTTCAAATAAAGAAAAATTTTCACTCATATTGAACAATAATAGAAACAAATTAGATAAAGAAAATATTATAAGAAGACCAAGACAGTCTGAATTATCACCTGTTATTACTCATATTGAAAAACGTAAAGTGTCATATAGAGGTCCAACGTCCCCTTTGATACTAGTATATAGTTTTTTGGCATTTGCAATAATTGGAACTATACTTTTATCATTACCTATTTCATCAGAAGAAAATAAATTTACATCCATTAATATTTCTTTATTTACTTCTATTTCAGCAATTACTGGTACAGGATTAATAGTTGTAGGAACAGATAGTTACTGGTCAATATTTGGGGAAATAGTTATAGGTGCTTTAATTTTTGTTGGTGGATTAGGATTTATAACAGGTATAGCTTTTCTTCTTTTTTTGAGTAGTGGACATAAGTTAGAAAATAGAATGATTACAAGAACCGGACTAGGCGAAAATAGGATTGGAGTAATATCTTCTATGGCAAGAAATATTATATTGGTTGCAGTTTTAATCCAAATAATTGGATCTTTGATATTTTTTATAAAATGGAATTTTTTTACTCCTTTATGGTCAGGAATTTCTTCTACTCAAACACTTTATCAAAGCATATTTTTATCAATATCGTCATTCAATAATGCAGGATTTGAAATCCTACCTGATTCTAAGATAGGAGGTAGCAGTTTAATAGGATTTGCAGATGATAAAATAATCTTAGCAACTGTTTCAGTAATGATTTTGATGGGTGCATTAAGTTATGCTACCCTCTCAAATATTATTACCAAGAAAAAATGGAGTTTATTCAATCTTGATACCAAACTTGTAATTATTGGAACTCTATTTGCTCTAACACTTGGATTTATAAGTTTTTTTCTAATTGAATTTAGCAATACTGGCAGCATTGGTAATGAAAATATTGCTAATAAAATCTCTCAATCCCTTTTCCACACAGTTAATAGAACTTCGGGCTTCTCTAGTGTAGCTTATAACAATCTTGAAAATTCAAATATTAATGTATCTGCATTGCTAATGTTTATAGGTGGAACTACCTCTTCGGTCGCAGGTGGTATTAAGGTTAACACTTTGATGATTATAGTGATCGCTACCTACTCAATTTTCAAAGGAAAAGAAAATATATCCTTTAATAATAGAAAAATTAATTCATTTGATGTATTGAAATCAATGGCTGTGGGGGCTACAGCCATTGTAAGTATAATGCTACTAGTCATTTTATTTCAGGTTTTTGAGCCTCATGCTGATTACAAAGAATCTGTGTTTGAATTAGTCTCAGCATTTGCAACCTGTGGTTGGTCTATAGGAGAGACAAGCCAGTATGGTGCAGTGGGTCAACTAATATTATCAATTGCTATGTTCACTGGTAGGTTTGGACCAATTACATTAGTGCTATTTATGTCTAAGGAGAGCCAAGAAGATATTATCTCTTACCCTGAGGAAAGAGTTAGAGTTGGATAGTATCATTTTTTTTTCAAAATTATGGACCTAAGCAAAGCTAGAGTAAATACCATGGTTGAGACAACACATATAGTTGGCCCAGATGGTAGATCCAAATGATATGAAAAATACAAACCTGTTATAGATGAAGCAATCCCTATTATAATTCCCATAATAATAATGCTTTTGAATCTCTTTACCATTAGACTAGCTGCTGCTGCAGGAGTTATTAATAATCCAATAACTAAAATAATACCAACTACCTGAAGTGAAACTACAATAACGATTGAGAGTAACACAAGTAACAAGTAGTCAAGTTTTTCAGATGGAATACCTGAAACTGTTGCTCCATAATAATCAAATCCAATATATACCAAGGGTCTATAAAAAATTAATGTTATTGAAATAACTGTCACTGAAAGTATTGAAGTAATTATCAAGTCTAGATTAGATACACTTAATACTTGACCAATTAATATCTCCTCTAAGTTAATTCTTGTCCCTCCGATTATTGACATGATGATTAAGCCTATTGAAAAAAGAAAGGAAAAAATTATTCCAATTGATGTATCTGAGGAAATTTTAACTCTTCTAACTAAAAAACCTATAACTAAGGCTATAACTATTGCGTTAGGTAAAGCCCCTATAAATGCATTTACCCCCATCGAGTAAGCTACAATCATACCAGGTAAAACTGAATGAGCCATTGCATCTCCCATGAAACCTAATTCACGATTTATCACAAAAGAACCTAACAAGGGGCATACGATACCAATGAGAACACACACCAAAGTAGCTTGTAAAAAAAAGTTATAGGTTAAGGGCTCAATGAGTAGATCGTATAACATTATTAATGGCTTCCAATTCTATGATCTACTAATCTATCCTTGTGGACTCCGTATAACTCCTTTAATACATCTTCTGTTAGTACCTCTTTGGGTGAGCCAAATGCACAAACATGGCCATTCAAGCATAAAACTTTATCATATCTATCAGATAAGCTATTGAGATCATGTGTAGACATGAGAATTGTTTTAGATTCAGAAGCTAGCAATTTTAGTACGTCAGAAATATCCTCTTGTGAACCATAATCAACACCACTAAAAGCTTCATCCAAAAGTAATATTTCTGACTCTTGAGCTAACGCTCTTGCAATGAATGTTCTTTGTTTTTCTCCACCTGAAAGGTTGATAATCATTTCATCTTTTTTTTCATACATATTTACTTTCATAAGAGAATCAAGAACTATATCAGTAGAAAAACCTAACATATTACGAAAACCTCCCCCTCGTATTTTTCCCTGTGAAACTACATCATATACCGAAAGAGGAAACTTCCAATTTATCATCTCTTTTTGAGGGACGTAACTTATATTACCTAGGCTTTTTTGTGGGCTTTCACCATTTATTTTGATTTTTCCATGAGTTATATTCTCTAAGCCAGCTATAGCATTGAATAAAGTACTTTTCCCTCCTCCATTAGGACCTAAAACTCCAATAAATGATCCTTTCGGAATTGAAAAAGAAACATTGTCTAGAGCTAAAATATTTTCATACTCTACACAACAATCCTCAACCTGAATGCAACAGTTTGCTATATTTATTTCATTATGCTTAATACTCATGTTTTGTACCTTATTAAAAAATAATTATACACAATTGATACTATGTATCAAAACTCGAGGTAATACATAACTGAATACTAAAAACACTTTTAAGAGATTTATTATAAGAAATCTCTTAGCAAATGAAGTGATTAATCAAAGAGTTTATACCGAAATATTCCATGTCCTTCAGTACCAGCAAAAAGATATTGCCCATTGGGTGAAAAAGTTAGAACTTGTACTACTCCTGTATCTAATCCTTTGTTAGTTCGTTGCCAAGAATCGCCTCCATCTTGACTC
>MDTA01222731.1_pt1 | contig 13114 bp, 8 predicted proteins | sample 811151 | NCBI WGS metagenome assembly MDTA01 (sample SAMN05326648, study PRJNA326480) | marine metagenome | isolation source: seawater | place: Indian Ocean: South | collected 2010 | reverse complement strand
TTGCTGCTCTAACATCTTCAGTCTACTTTAATAAATTTACCGATTACGCAAAATTCTCCACTTTCCTCTATGGCGGTTTTGACGGACTTAACATACTTGATCCCAACATGGCAAAGATGAATGATAAATCTAGCTCAACTGATACCGGGGGGTATGCGTCAACCACAGCTCTTGACATAGGTCTTGATATGACGGTGAATAATTTTGGTACTGGTGAGAGCAACGCAGTTGTTAACTCTTACAGAGCCTCTGCAAAAATATTAACTGCAGAAATTTCATCTCGAGTAAACATTATTGCCATACCAGGTATTAGAGATTCTAGTCTAACTGACTATGTTATGAATCGACTTGAGTCTTACGGAAAAGCCTTTTATGTTGCTGATATTCCAACTTATGATGCTGATCAAACGCGACTCTTTAGAGATAGTGAAAATAGGCCTAGTATAGATAAGACATCTTCGGTTTTTGCTGGCAGAGCCGTCGACAACAACTACACGGGTGCATATTTCCCAGATGTTACAATTACAGACGAGATTAACAATCGACCTGTTGACGTACCCGCATCAGTTGCTGTTATTGGAGCACTGGCATATAATGACAGCATATCTTACCCGTGGTTCGCACCTGCAGGCTTTAACAGAGCGTCTCTGGGCTTTGTAACAAATACTCAAGTAAGGCTTAATCAGGAAGATAGAAATACGCTGTATGAAAATAGAATAAATCCAATTGCATCTTTCCCAGGTGCGGGATTCGTAATATTCGGACAGAAAACGCTTCAGATTGTTAAAAGTTCACTAGACAGAGTTAATGTTCGAAGAATGCTACTCGAGGTCAGGCGCCTCGTAGGTGATGTTGCAAAGAACATTGTCTTTGAGCAAAATACACCTTCAACAAGAGCAAGGTTTGTTGCAGAAATTACACCGCTTCTTTCAAACGTTCAATCACAACAAGGGATTGATCAGTTTAAAATTGTTATGGATAGCACAAATAACAGTAATGAAGATATTGCTAATAACATTCTAAACGGCAGGATTGTTATTGTTCCCACTAGGGCAGTTGAGTTTATTGCTATTGACTTTATTATCACAAATGCCGGTGTAGATTTTGAATAGTAAATAGTTAATTAATAGAATGGAGTTCATTTAGATGGCAGAAAAAGTTTTTAAAAGCGCAGGTGTTTTCGCTACAGAGACAGACCTTTCACGTCCAAGTTCTACTGGGCCATCCGGTATTCCTGCCGGGGTTATTGGAACTTCTACTGACGGCCCAGCATTTGTGCCAATTACAGTTGGATCATATGATGACTTCTCAAAAGTCTTTGGTGACACAGATGGTGAGAAGTTTGGACCGCTAGCAGTCTATACTTTTTTACAGCAAGCTAGCGCACTGACCTATCTTAAAGTCTTGGGAGCTGGAGATGGGCTAAGAAGGGATGCTGGTACAGGAAAAGTCAATAGAGCTGGCTTTGTAGTCGGCGGAAACATGGTTCAGAACAATGGGCTAGTTGAGAAAAATCCTTACGCAATCCAGGGGTCAGTACACGGTGAATACGGCCAAGCTGGAAGAACTGCGTTTCTCGGTTGCTTTATGTCTGCTTCAGAAGGAAGCACAGTGTTTGATGAAGCAGGTCTCACTTTCGAAGCCTCAACTGCAGCAACACTAACGTTGACTCTTGGTGCTCACACCAACGTTGCTAATAATGACACCATAATCCTTGTCGATTCTCACGGAGTAACGCTTACAGCTACAGCAGATACCGGTGCAGGTGCCCACGACGATGGATATGTAGACAGTGACTATACAGTAACAGCAGGCGGAGATATTACAGTTTCCCTTAAGACAAATGGTATGGTAGCTCCTGCTGACTTAGCACAGTCAATAGCAGACATGGTTAACGGTGCTGCTACGCACAAATCATTTGGAATAACAACACCTGTCTGGACGGCTGGTGCAAGTGTTGTCCTTACAGGTGGAACAGGAGCAATTGGAAATACCAACACGGTAACGGTAACAAATGTTGGCGGAACGCTTGTATCAGACTTTAGTGCACCGGCGGGCCTCGCCTCAGGCGTGCCTGTGACTTTTTCGGGAGGAAGAGGGTCTGCTTTTCCAGTCATTAGAGGGGTTGTTTTATTCCCATCAGGTGTCGTTGGACTGCTATCTGGGAGTAATATTGGCCCAGTGGGAGGAAAATCGGCTAAACCCTCTAGCACGGCGGCAGCATTTGACACAGGAGATGCAGCCACTAATATGCTGCAAGGTGGCCCTACTGGGTCTGTTAATCCTGCAACTGGTGATTTCGTTCTCTTGCTAAATGGACACATCTCGACAGATTCTTATCCGAATGTAATTAGTGCATCTTTTAAGATGGGTGATAATTATTTTGCCAACAAGCTTAACACAGATCCAACACTGCTTCAAGAGGCGGGTCACCTGCTTTATTCGCACTTCGATATTAGTAACGCATTTGCTGTGGTTACTGGAAGCGGGGTGACAATTCCCCAGTGCTATCCTGCATCTGGAGCCTATGCTAACAGTACTGCAGTTGAAGATATCGGTTTCATTCTAACGGGATCTCAGGCGAGAAACACAGCTGTAGCTGATGTATCACCTGATTATGAGTCTTTTCAAGATAGATTCAAGGCCGCAAGAACTCCTTTCTTCATCTCTCAGGATTACGGTGGGACAAAGCATAATCTTTTCCGAGTTCATGCAAGAGGAGACGGAGCTAGCCCATCCACTAAATACAAGGTATCAATTGAAAACATCAAACCTGCCAATGAAGTCGCAACAGATAAATTTGGAACATTTGATCTTTTCCTTAGGGATATTAACGATACTGATCAGCTGCCTGTGCGACTTGAATCTCACATAGGTTTGACAATGGATCCCTCAAGTGAAAAGTATATTGGTCGAGTTATTGGCGATCAAAGAGTCTTCTTTGATTTTGATCAAGCTCCGGGAAGTCAAAAGCTTGTTGTTGAAGGAAATCATGCTGGAAATTCATCCAGAATAAGAGTTGAAATACCTAGGGCAGTAGAGCTAGGATACGTTCCTGACGAAGCATTGCCCATGGGATTCAGGGGTCCCGACCACCTTGTTACGTCAGGTTCAGGCCCTCTCGCATCCCTTGTTGGTTCCGATATCGGAGAAGGCGTACGTTTCCTCGCTCATAAAATTTACAGTACTGATGATATCTGGAAGAGAGCTACTGTCTTACCTCTGAGATATAGAAGAGACATAAGGGCTTCAACTGAAGCTACGACGGCAACTATTCACAGTGTTGATGCTGATTCTACGCTTTACTGGGGCGTTCAGTTTAAGATGAGAACTCCAAGCAATCTAATTACAAATGCATTCGGCACCACAGAGCGAAGAAGTTTAAATGACGCTGCTGCAGACTTTGATACATCGTTGTTAACGCGGATGAAATATTTTCCCAACTTCGGTCCAGGCAACTTTAATTTTTCAGTAGGTAATAATCCGGGCGTTGCTGATATAAATGGTACGGTTTTAGATTGTGACAAGTTTAATAATAACTTGTTCACCCTTGAGAGAATTAGAGTAAAAACTGGATCTTCTGGCGATATTGCAGACCCGCTCATGTGGTCAAGCGCATCGTACATTAGAAAGGGAAATATTTCTGCTGACAAGGGTATGCGCGCCCTGAAGGTCGAAGATCTTAGAACTAGCGGCAATAGAACATTCGCTAAGTTTACAACGTTCCTCCAGGGTGGATTTGATGGTGTTAATATTTTCAATGATGATTTAGCAAAGCTTAGTTCAACTGCTTGCAAGAGAGAAATGGATGACTCAACAAATCAGGGTGGCACTAAAGGGGCCACAGTTGCAACATATAGAAAAGCAATTGACATAATGGGTGTTAAAGCTGACGTAGATATTAATCTCTTGTCCATCCCAGGAATTCGAAACGCTGGTGTTACTGATTACGCTATTACAGCTGTTGAAAATAGATTTGATGCTCTGTATATTATGGATATTGAGCAGAGAGATGAAGATAACATGGTAATGACTGGGTCTAAGACCTCAGACGGCAGCCTGATCATCCCAAGTATTCTTAATACAGCGTCAGGCTTTGCTGCTAGGGGTCTTGATTCATCTTTTGCAGCTGCATACTATCCCAATATTAGCATAACAGATCCAACAACCGGGGGAACTCTTGAAGCACCTCCGAGTGTAGGTGTTATGGGTGTTATGGCACAGAATGATAAACTAGGTCGTCCTTGGTTTGCACCTGCCGGATATACACGAGGCAAGCTTGATTCATCTATTGAAGGGACATCAATAAGTCTTGAAAGAGCTGATCTCAACAGACTTTACGAAGTTAGCATTAACCCCCTGGTTTCTTTTGCTGGTGAGGATAACAGCGTTGTTTGGGGCCAAAAGACACTGCAAGCAAATGCTTCTGCCCTGGACCGAATAAATGTTAGAAGGCTTTTAATTGACATAAGAAGAAAAGTTAAGAATATTGCTAACTCACTTCTCTTTGAACCTAACAGACAAGAAACTTTAGATAAATTTAATGCTCTTGTTAAGCCCGTAATGCAGACAGTTCAGCAGCAGCAAGGTGTCGATAGATTTAAGGTCATAATTGATACTACAACAACAACACAAGCTGATGTTGAAAACAACACGATTAGAGGAAAGATATATCTACAGCCGACACGTACGGCCGAGTTTATATCACTTGACTTTACTGTAACTAACGCTGGAAATTTTGACAGTGTTTAAAGTGAAGTAGCGTTATATTTATAATTTGAAACCTTAGGAGAATATTCAAATGGCAGAAACACTTTCAGTTAGCGAGATGCTACCTAACAAGTTCGAACCCAAAAGACAGTTTCGGTGGGTCTTCGCTATCGAAGGTATCGATTCTTTTCTAATGAAGACTGCAGCTAGACCGCAGATGAACTTTCAAGAGCTTGCAATACCATTTATAAATTCATATAGATACATGGCTGGTAGAATGCAATTTCAGACAATGAGCATCTCATTGTACGATCCAATCGCACCCTCTGGTGCGCAGCAAGTCATGGAATGGATTAGAACCCATTACGAATCTGTTTCAGGTCGTGCCGGTTACGCAGATTTTTACAAGCGAGATATTCAAATTAAACTACTTGACCCAATTGGAACTGTAGTTGAGCTTTGGGATATGAAGGGCGCTATGATCAATAGCGTAAATTTCCAAACGCTTACATATGAAAACGATAATGCTCCGGTTACTATTGACTTAACTCTAAGATACGATAACTGCGTACTTCAGTACTGATTTTAAATAATACTATCTTACTGGTTTCTTTTAAACCCTCTCAAAAGAGAGGGTTTTTTATTTACGTTGTGCATCTATCATGATAGACTTTTCTAGAGGAAATAGCACATATGAGCAATGATCTTATACAAAAACAAGACCTGGTTAAAGAAAAATTTGGCTGGGAGATTCCAATTGAATCAGTTCCGATTCCATCACAGGGAAAAGTTTATCCTGCAGGATCGTCCTTACATCACAAGGAGACGGTTGAAATAAAAGCAATGACGGCTCGAGAAGAAGATATCCTTATGTCTAACGCACTGATTAAGCAGGGAAAGGTTGTCTCTAGTCTTTTACACTCTTGCATAGTTGACAAGAGTATTGATCCTGATTCAATGCTTGCGGGAGATAGAAATGCTGTCATGGTTGCAATAAGAATTACAGGTTACGGCGCAGACTATACTGTCTCAACATCTTGCCCGCACTGTACTGCTAGAAGTAAACAGACTTTTAATCTAGGAGAGCTTGAATTAAAAAGATTGGAAATAAATCCCGTATCTGACGGAGGTAGTGTTTTTGAATTTAGACTTCCAGTAACAGGCAAAATGGTTCACTTTAAATTCCTAACCGGGAAAGATGAGCAGGATAGGTCTCTAATGCTTGAGAGAATGAAAAAGATGACTGGCGGTCTTGGCGTTGAGAGAGAGATAACCTCAAGGCTTGAATCTCAAATAGTTGCAATCGACGGAATTGAAGATGGAAACGCTATTAGGCAGTTTGTTTCCAAGATGCCTGCAAGAGACTCAAAAGAGCTAAGAAAATTTATTCAGACTCACGAACCCGGTATTGACTTAAGTGTTGAAATGCATTGTCCTGAGTGCATGAAGCACGGGAGGGTGGCGCTTCCAATAGGCGCCAGCTTTTTTTGGCCCGAATAGCGGCTTAAGAGAGGATTTTCTTGAGGAGGCATTTCTCCTGCAGTATCATTTGAATATGAGCTACAGCGATGTTAGATCAATGCCTCTTCCATATAGAAGATGGTTTCTTGACAGACTTGTAAAAGAGTTTAAGAAACAGGCTGATGCAAGAAAAAAAGTGTCAGACGAAAACCAGGGTCTTGTGGATATCCCTATGGGAGACATGGCTTCGCAGATGGAAGCCTTTTCAAATCAGTCTGCACCAGCTCCTAATCCGTTTGCCCAGGGTAGAAGTACAAAGTTTAGCAATGAGTAAACTTTATAAAGGTATATTTATCACTAGGGAGTTATAAGTGTCAGTCTTAACAGATGCCCAAGCTAGAGAGCTAGCCGAGGAAATTGGTCAAGCCATCCGTGCCGGTCAAAGGAGCGAGAGAGGAGGGTATCAATCAGACATTGAGCGTGGATCTACTAGGCGCACAACGAGGGCACAAAGAGAGCCCTCAGCAGTTGATGCAATATTTAATACTCTCGGAGCTGAGATTGGGTCTCTTCCCGTTGTTAATCAATTGCTGTCTGCGGGAGAGCAGCTTGAAGGCTTTCTTGATGATCGATTGCTTTCAAGAATGCAACGTGTTCAAGATCAATTTGGTGGTATTGCAGGACAATCAGGCGATGCTTTTAGAAACGGAGCATCAATTGCAAACCAGTATACAACAGCAATACTAGAATTTAATAAGGGTCTCACTGGAAATACACAGGAGATGAATGAGTCTGTTAGTGGTCTTGGTGTGTCTTTTAGATCTTTGGTTGGAGATGCATCAACTGCAATCGGTGCATTCGACAGGATGACGACAGGTACACGAGGCTCTGCTGACGGATTCCGATTCCTTCAGACAGCAACTGAAGAAACAATTCGAGACATGGCTATATTTGGTCAACAGATGAATATGGCAGAAGATGAAATTGCTACGTTCATGACAAGAGAAATATCATTGGGTCGTGAAGCCGGGAGCATGCTTCAAGAAGCTGCTGTTTACTCTGCACGGGTTGCCGGGATTACCGGTGATAGCGCCAAGGAAATAATGGACAGTATCGAAGGGATTGTAGCAGACACACAACGTTACGGAAATGTCTCCGTTGCAGAAGCTGCAAAGATAGGTGGCGCTCTTAGACAGCTAGGTCTTGACTATGGCGAGCTTGGAGGCATGACTGATAAGTACTTTGACTTTGAGAGTGCAGCTTCTAGTGTCTCTGCTCTAACTTCTGTCTTTGGTGTTCAAATTGATGCAATGGAAGCCATGAGGCTTGCTAACTCTCCTGATAGGCTTGATTTCCTAACGTACATGAGAGATCAGTTTATGGCGTCAGGAAAAGCTGTCGAAGACATGACCCTTGCAGAAAAGAGACTTGTCCAGCAACAGCTTGGTTTATCAAGCATTGAAGCTGTTGAAAGGTTATTCGACCCTACAGTTGATCTTGACAATCTAGATGCAATTGAAGCTGCAACAGATGAGGGCGTAGGTACTTTTGAGGAAAGTCTACAAGAGCTAGACACGCAGATTCAGCAGTTTGGGCAGGGAACAACAGGTGCACTTGAAAGGCTCCGAGATGCATCGAGAGATGCATTTGTTGCAGGAATGCAGGAAGATATTCTATCAACTGTAACTCAACTAAATGAAGTTGAAGGCGCAATTGACAGTGTTGCTCAAAGCGTAGGGCGCGAAGCTGCTGAGTCAGATGCCTTAGGCCTCCAGGGAAGAATAGCTGACATGGATGCAGCAATGGAAAGATTTTCAGAAATGCAGGAAAGTGTTCTTCGAGGCTTGCGTAGAGCCTTTCTCGATCCAGAAGAGGGAATTGTTGCTGCCCTAAGCGAATCACTAGATGAAGCATTTGCTGTTCTTACTCGGCCCCCGTGGAGAGAGCAATCACCTTCGATAGCTGGTAAGATGATGACTGGCGGAATCATCAAGGCTTTTGAAGAACTACCCCAGTCAGCGACAAAAGAGTTTAGAAAAGCCGGGGCTGAAGGTGATAAAGCATTTACTGCTGCTCTCGGAAAGATGGAAGGTTTTGATAAGATAGCAGAATTGGGAATGAAAGCTAGTGATCTTTCAAAAGCAGAGCTCCAGGAGCTAGCAGATCAATTTGAAGTCGATGCCGAAAGAATGGGCAAGGCGCTGGATCTAACTGCTAAGAACACAGCAGAAAGAGATACAGCACAAAAAATAGAGGCTTCTATTAAAGCAATTAAAGAATCTGGGCTCGGTGAAGAAAATATTGATAAGAGGCTTGAAAGCCTTGCCAGGCACCACAAGCTAAGTGCAGCCGCTATCAGGGAGGCAGCACTTGACAAAGATGGCTCAATGGACCTTGTTTTTGAAGCAATAATGAATAAGAAGAAAAAGGCTGTAGAGGCTGCAGAGGAAAAAGAGAAAGATGAGAAAGACGGCAAAGGGGGTACAAAAGTCGAGCCTTCGAAAGCTAAGTCTGACACAAATGAATCAACAAAACAGCTCGAGGAGGCAAAAGCAGCACAAAGAAAAGCAGAGGCTGCTGAGGCTGAGGCACGTAAAAAGCTTGCCGAGGCGCAGACCGGAGGCCCAATAGTAATTAAGATAGAGCCTTCAGATGTTATATTAAAGGTTAATGAAAAAGCAATTGCAACTGCTGCTATTGATGGATTTAAAGCTGGTGCTACAGATAGCGGTGGAAGAAATCTTAAAGTTGAGCTAACGACATAAAAGGGTATCGATGGAAAATGTAATAGATAAGGTTATGAAAGCTGATTTAATGATATCAATTCTTGAGAACCTAAGTGACAAGGAAAGAAAAGAGTTTGATGAGTGGGTGAGAGTAGCCTTGCAACCCCTGGAAGGCCTTACCCACGTCATTAATGACATGGCATCAACAGAAGAATCCGCTGAGAGGCTTGCAGAAGTTGTTCACCAGGTGCTATCACCGCAGGGTTTTGAGGAGGTTAAGAAATGGCTAGGAAAAAGCTAGGCGAGTTTTTAGAATCTTATGCTCCTGGGACAACTACACCAGGAAAAATATCTTATACTAACCTCGATCAAAATGGTGATGGTCTTGATCCAGCTCTTGACGATCTTGGAAAAGAACCTGGTTCGGGCAAACCCCTCCTGGAACACAATGCAAACGGTCCGCAAGGTGTCAGCCTTGTAAATGACTTCCTAAGCTGGTTAACAACTGAAGCTCCCAACTATTATAAGCTTAGAGAGGGTGCAACTACTGCACAGTCTGTAGGTCATCTTAACCAAGACGGGCAGGCCAATGTTCAAAGAGCAGCAGAAAATACAAGTGCACAAAATGTATTCGTCAAAACTGCAGAATCTTCCGGGACTGGACTTGGTGCCACAATGTCTCAATATTCAAACAGCGGATATCTTGATGACTTAGGAAAGATTGTCTCAAAGCTAGGTGATATTACGTCTCCGGAGATGGATGAGGGCCCAGGGCCTCACTCCGGTAATGCTTTGCTGCCTATTATCGAAGGCCAGACCTCACCCAATGTTACTGGAAAGACATTTGTAGAAACTTCAACAGAAGATGCAAGTCAGCAGTCAATTCAACAAGTTCAAAAAATGCTTCTCCAGAGAAATAGATTTAACGCAGCACAAGAGACAGCATTTGCCCCTTTCGGCGATGGAATGTTAGCAGAAAAGATGGAGACAGGAGTCAGTCTGATGGGAACCAGAACTGCCCAGTCTGAGTACGGCTCATTTTCAAAAACTAGCCCGGTAATGGTTGACTCAAAGTTAAGAAATATTGGAAGGTCACTAATGCTGAAATCTTTGGGTGTAGATTGGTCGAGTCAGCCTGGCGACTCCGAAGATCCGAACAACTATGACTACAACAACGAATCGATAATTATTAATGGCACTGCCGTTGATCTAAATTCTCCTACTAGCACAAGATATGGTAGGGCAAAAAATACTTTTGGTGCTCCTAAGAATGCAAGCGGGGGCTCACCCTTGAGTGAGGGAGCTTTTGAAGTCAAGCAGACTGATTTAAAATCATACGGCAGTAACTACACACCTGATCTAACTTATAGTGGGCCAGAATCTAGAGAGGTACTAAGGGCACGCGCTGCCGCAGTTGTGCTTGGAATGGTTATTGCAACTAAGACTGTTTCAAACTCACTCGATGTTGCCTATTCTGCAATAGATTTGGGCAGAAGTCCTGGTCAACTAGGACAAGCCAAGAGATTTTCAGCTGAAGCTAAGACCCAGGTCTTTGAGCGATTAGTAATGCCTGTAACGAGATTTCCCTATTCTGACTGCTTAAGTATGGGGCTTAAGGTTTTATTTGGAACTGACAAGATGTCTCTGGGAGAGGTAACACAGGGAGCAGCGAGTGGACATCAAACTATCAATGAGGCTCCTGGTTTCTGGTTTGCTATCGGAAAGTCAATGTTACAAAAATTTGCTTCTGCCTCGACTTCCCTGTCTAGCAATTTAGAATCATTTACTTCTGACCCTTTTAATTCTTCTACAGCAATCATGGCTGATATTACTCGCAGCGGAATAATTGGACTAATCAATACAATTGTGCAAATAGGAGATATTGCACTCTTTTCAACAGGAGGTGACCCTCTGTTCGAGGCAGTTGGCGGTGGTGTTCGACCGTTTAACGTAGACATTCTCGAAGAAGGCCCCCAAACGAGAGTTTCTAAGAGTCGGGTCAATACAAAAGGCCAGACCTCAGCTGCTCTTGCGTGGCGAGGAATGTCAATGCCAAGCTTATACTTGCTGCCTAGAAATGTGATAAAATCTGTTATAGATTCTAATACATTAAATATTGGCCCTAACCCAGTTAAAGCACATACGACAACTTCTCTTTTGCAAAAATCATATATTGACGTCAACGGCTATGGGCCTACTGGCGGCACTTCAAGAGGGAGAATTCCCACGGATGTTAGAAGGAAAATGGAAGATACACTTGATGCCGAATATGTTCCCTTCTATTTTCATGATATTAGGACAAATGAAATAATAGGGTTTCATGCTTTTTTAAATAATCTCGGAGATTCTTATTCTGCAAACTTTACATCAAACAGCGGCTATGGAAGAATTGACCCGGTGTATATTTACAAAGACACGAAAAGAACTCTAACTTTCTCCTTCTATGTTGTTGCAACTTCAAAAGAAGATTTTGATGAGATGTGGTTTAAAATTAACAAGCTTACAACACTTGTCTATCCACAATGGTCTAAAGGGACTTCCCTTATTGATGCCCAAAAGAACAAGATAATTCAACCTTTTAGTCAGGTAATTGGCGCAACTCCACTTGTAAGGCTTAGAATAGGAGACGTTATTAAGGGGAACTATTCTAGATTTAACCTTGGAAGAATGTTTGGAATTGGAACTGACGACTTTGAAATACAGGAGGATACATTTACCGGAGCTGGAAAATCAGGGGCAGTTAATTTATCTTCAGGGTGGAATCAGTCAATTTCTGATTTTATGCTTGACTACGTCTTTTCCACAGCATTCGGCTCGCCTCTCGCTCTTTTGCCTGTCAGTGGCGATGCAGGTGCCAGCGTCGCAGACAAGCTAGTTAGATCTGCAGCTGGGACAGCAATGGAGGCTCTGGGTGGGAGTGGGATTGTAAATCCAATTGGAGCTGCTCTAATACTAGGTGAGCTTACAAATCCGGACTCCCCGGAAGCACAAGCTGATGCTCTAAGCACATCAAATGTTGTGCTTGACGGAGTTGCTAGCTTGGCTTCAACAATATCTACAGGTGCACAAAATGCAATTCAGGCAGGCGGGGGGTATACAGCTACTAGCTTTCCAATTTTAAAACCCTCTTCAAATGTAGGTTATGATTTAGTAAGCGGAGATGACGTAACTAAGCTAAGAACAACAGTCCCATATCGTGTTGTTGTTACTGGAAAAACTACAGAGCCTATTAATTCATACAAGGGAGCAAACTCTTCCATAGCAAGCATGGGTCTCGATCCAGTAACTAGAAACAAGACAAGGTACACAGTTAAGTTTTTTGACTTAAACGCGCCAAATGTTAACGGCGAGATGCACGTTTGGCACGAAGATCTAATGCCTAATCCTGATATGCTCTTCATGGTTAGAGTAAGTGCAATGCTTGACCCAATTTCTGCTCTCGCTTCAGTTGCACAGGTTGCTGTAAACGAGACAGCAGCAAAGCTAGTAGGGTTGCCCGCAGACGCTTTAAATATTTTCACCTCAGATGCAGCTGAGTTTATGCACCCGGGAAATAACCCAATTACAAGAGCATTTGAAAACTCTGGTGGTCGTGGTCTCGCAGGTGTTATCCAGAGCATATCATACGACTGGTTTGATGGAGTAATACCCTGGGAGACAGAGTGGGGATCAAGAGCGCCTATGGCAGCAAAAGTGTCTATGACGTTTAATGTTACACACGATCTTCCTCCGGGTATTGATTCCAGCGGCTATAACCGTGCTCCTATTTACAATGTTGGAAAGACAATGAATGTTTCTGCAGGAGATGAAAATCCAGACCATGGTCAGGCGTCGCATTCAAGCTATACTAGAGCGGGCATAAAAGCTGTGCAAAGACTTAAAAAGGAGTGATAGATGGGTGTAGGAAGATATACATTTGCTGCCGCTATTGATGGCGGGAGAGGAAAATCAAATCCGAGAATATCTAGCAAGATTAATTTAGGTGTAGTTACGGGAGCAATACCAGTCACTACAAGGAAAATTGGGCTAAATGAAAGACTTGATGCAATATCACTAGACGCATACGGATCAGCTTCATATTGGTGGGTTATTGCTGCAGCTTCTGGAATTGGCTGGGGAATGCAAGTTCCCCCTGGTACAATAATTAGAATTCCTGTTAATCTAGGACAAATTTTAGCAATGGGAAGTAGTTAAGTTGGCATTTAAAGACTTGTTCA
>MDTA01179347.1_pt1 | contig 13115 bp, 10 predicted proteins | sample 811151 | NCBI WGS metagenome assembly MDTA01 (sample SAMN05326648, study PRJNA326480) | marine metagenome | isolation source: seawater | place: Indian Ocean: South | collected 2010 | reverse complement strand
TGTTGGTGAAAGTGTTGTTTTAGTTTACAATGGTTCAAACTGGAATGTAGTTTCTAGTAACGGTGCAACCATATCATAGGATAAGTTATGGCTGTCTTTCAAGTTCCTACTGATGGTATCGCTGATGGTGCCATTACACAAGCAAAAATTAATGCATCTGTAAGTCTTGGTGCATCTGTAAATATTATTCTTGATGGTACAGATGGTGGAGGCTCAAATGCTGGTGATAATTTAATTCTTGATGGAACTGATGGTGCTGGTGCTAACGCTGGTGATAAACTTCAACACAATGATGTCCTAGATGCAAATGCCATTCCTCAATCTTTTGGACAATCAGCACAGTTTAGAGCTAACATCAAATTTTTAAATGAAACACTAACTATTCCTCAAGGGGTTAATGCAATGACAGTAGGACCAATAACAGTAACCTCGGGGAACACCTTGACAATAGAAGGTGATGTTGTTATAATATAGGTAGATTTTATGGGTACATTAAGAGTAGATAATTTACAAAAAGAAGACGGAAGTGCTGTTATTACTGATGGTACTATTAATGGTACTTTGTCAGAAACAACATTAAGAAATTCTGGTGTTAAAGAAATTAAACTTGCAACTGCAAGTGCATCTAATAGTTCAACAATAGCTTTTGATAATACAGTTTTTACATCAAACTATAAAAGTTATGTAATAAGAGCTAATGATTTTGTTTTATCAACAAATGCTGTTTTTCGGTTTGCTGATGCTCCAGATAATGGGTCAACATTTTCTTTTACAAGTAAAATGGGTAATTGGTATTATGCAGTAGGTACATCTGGGTACAATCAGGGTACTGCTTCAACCAGTAATTATCACGAATTTGCTGGGTATGCTCACGATGGAGCGGGTACAGTAAAATCAAACTTTTTAGAGCTTCATTTACCTTATTTTACACAAGCACAAACTAATAAATTGTATTGGGCACATTATGTACATCAAAATAATGATGGTAATCCTTATTATGCACATTTTATGTTTGAAAGTTCATTAACAACAGCACAGAATTATATTAAATTTATGGGTGCAAGTGGTAATATTACAAAAGGTGAATTTACAGTTTATGGGGTAGTAGAATAATGGGTACATTAAAAGTAGACAACTTACAAAAAAGAGATGGCACTGCACTTATCACAAGTGGTGTTGCAACAACTAACTTACTAAGTCAAACAGCATTGCAAAACGCTGGTCTTCAATATATAAAATTATCAACTGCAACAGCATCTAATAGTTCAGAGGTTGCTTTTGACAATACAGTTTTTACATCAGCATATAAAACTTATGTAATAAGAATTAATAATATTGTATTATCTTCAAATGTTAATTTTAGATTTGCAGAATCACCAGATAATGGTTCTACATATTCTTTTACGAGTAAATATGGATATACACACGCCACCGTAGGTACTGGTTCTGGAGGTAGTTCATCTGGAACAAAAACTAACTATCACGAATTTCATGGTTGGAATCATTCTTCAGCTGGCAAAACTGGATTTTATGAATTCGTATTACATAATTTTACAACAACACAAACTAATAAGTTAATTAGTGTTTACAACTTTCACCAAAATAATAATGGTAATCCTTATATAGTGTTTTATGGATTTGAAAGTTCACTAACAACAGCTCAAAATCATATAAAGTTTTATGGTGCAAGTGGCAATATAACAAGTGGTGATTTTACAGTTTATGGAGTAGTAGAATAATGGGAACATTAAAAGTAGACAATTTAAACTTAAAAGGTTCTGGGTCAATTTCTTCGTTTGGCCAAGTAATAAACACTAAAGTTACACAGATTACAGCAAACTCTACAAGGTCAAGTGCAACTTCTTATGCAGATGATTTAGACTTTGGTAGTTTTACACCATCAACTACAAATAGTATTGTTCTTATACAAGCAACTGCACTTTTTGATGGTACTAATAGTTCATCATACCAATATTATAAATGGGTTATAAATGGTGCAGCCTTTTTATCAACTGGAGACAGTACACCGACTGCATCACATATTCAGTATAATATTCACACAAATAATAACATAGGAGTTATACCCTCCACAATAATGACGAGTGTAACAAATACAGATGGTTCAGCAATAACAGTTAAATGTCAAGGTAAAGTAAACACTGGTACATTATATATTAATAGAAGTGCTAATGCCAACGAAGCTGGTTGTCCTTCTACTTGTATTTGGACAGAGATAGCGACTTAAAGGAGATTAAAAAATGGCTTATACACATAAGATGGTTAATGGTAAAAAGGTACTTTTGACCGATGCAGAAATAAAAGAACTTGAAGCAAGAGATGTAGAGTGGGCAAAGGGTGCTTATGATAGAGCGATTGAAAATTTAAGAATGGAAAGAGATAGAAAAATTGCAGAATCTGATTGGATGGCTAACTCTGATGTAACTATGAGTTCTGATTGGAAAACTTATAGACAAGCATTGAGAGATTTACCCAAAGGATTAGATACAGAAGACAAAGTAAATAAAGTTACTTGGCCTACGGAACCATCATAGGAATAGACTAAATATAAGAAGGAATTACAATGGCAGCAATCATTACAGAAAAGTTTAGATTAAACAGTGCGGCTCAGTTTGAAGAGTCGTTCTCAGAAACCAATGAAAATTATTATATGTTCATTGGTAAATCATCACCATTCACATCAGGAACTTCAGGTGGCAGCGATACTGCACCACCAACTCCAAGTGACGATATTACTTCAGAAAATTATAGATGGGATTCAATGTTAGGTGCTAATGCAATTGCTGCTGCAGATGTATCTAGAGGTGTACCAAGAAGAACATTTGTTTCAGGAACAACTTATGATATGTACGAACATAATATTAGTAGTACAAATCTTCTTAATAGTTCTGGTGCAAACAACTTATTTGATGGAACTTATTTCTTCGTTAACTCTGCATTTAGAGTTTACAAAGTATTATATAACTTAAATTCTGCAGGTAACACATTCGCACTCACAACAGAACCAACTTTTACATCACCTGTCAAACAATTTGTTGGTGGTTATTACTTACAATATATGTACACAATGACAACAACAGAAATTGATAAATTTCTTACAACAGATTTTGCTGCAGTTACAACTGACTCAACAGTATCCTCTGCGGCCCAATCAGCAAGTGGTGATACTGCACCTTTTAATGGTGCACCTATTGATGTGTTCTTAGTAACAAGTCAAGGTAGTGGTTATCCTGATGGCACTTACTATGCAAAAGTTCAAGGTGATGGTTCAGGTGGTATTCTTAAACTTGTGGTAGCTTCAAATGTAATTACAAGATTTGGTGAATCTGGTGTTTCAACTGTACAGGCAGGTGGTTCAAAATATACTTTTGCAACAGTTAGTTTAGCAGGTACAAACATATACACAGATGCTGGTGCAACATCATTAATTAGTGGTTCTACTTTAACATCTTGGAACTCTGCTTCTGCAGGAGCTATAACACCAATTATATCACCTCCTGTAGGTCACGGACACAATGCAGTTAATGAATTAGGTGGTCACTTTGTAATTTTGAATACAAAGTTTGAACAAGAAGAAGGTCAAGATATTACTGTTGCTAATGATTTTAGACAAGTAGGTATAGTTAAAAATCCTACACAATATAATAGTTCAACATTATTTTCTGCATCTACTGCAAGACAAACATTTGCAGCTTATATTCCATCACCATCAGGTGATTACGAAATAGATGAAAAAATAACACAAGCCACAACTGGTGCTGTTGGTAGAGTTGTAGAATGGGATGCTACAAATAAAATATTATATTTTCAACAAGAAAGATTCTCTGATTATGGTGTAGATGCATCAGGTAATGCAACTGCATTCTCAGGTGCAAATGTTATCACAGGTGCGAATTCTAGTGTAACAGGAACACCTTCATCAACTGGTTCTGAAACTGTTGATAGTATTGCTTTTACTAGTGGTTTTGCAAATCCAGAATTACATCCTGATAGTGGAGAGATAATATACATAGAAAATAGAAGACCAATTTCTAGAGCTTCTGACCAAACAGAAGATATTAAAATTATAGTTGAGTTTTAAGAATGGCCCAAAAAACAAATTTAAATGTAACACCATATTATAATGACTTTGAAGAAGGTGATAATTTTCATAAAGTTCTCTACAGACCAGGTTTTGCTGTTCAGGCAAGAGAATTAACTTCACAACAATCAATATTACAAAATCAAATAGAAAAATTTGGAAGAAATATCTTCAAAGAAGGTACAGTTATTTCTGGTGGTGAAGTTGGTTTAGATAAAAAATATTTTGCTGTCAAAGTACAAGGTACATTTAACACTGCAGATATCACATCTAATATTTCATCTTATGTAGGCACGACTATCACAGGTGCAACTTCAGGTGTAACAGCAAAAGTTATAGGATTTACTAATGCTGTTGGTGATGACCCGATTACTTTATTTGTAAAATATTTAACTCCTGTTGTTGGTTCTAGAGCAGGTGCAACTCTTGTTGATGATGTAATTACTTTTACTGATGGTGAAAATTTATCAGCCAATGGTGCACTTGGTAATTTTATATCAGGACAAGAATCATTAACTGTTGAAACTAGTAATGCATGTTCAACAGGTTCAGCTGTAACAGTTGCTGCTGGTACATATTTTGTAAGAGGATTTTTTATAAATGTTGCAGAACAAACATTAATCTTAGACAAATATACAAACACTCCATCCTATAGAGTAGGGTTTACAATTACAGAAGATTTAGTAACACCTGAAGAAGATGGCACTTTATTTGATAATGCCACAGGTACATCAAATGAAAATGCAGCTGGTGCACATAGATTAAAAATTACATTAACATTAGCTAAATTATCACTTACTGATACCAACGATACAAATTTTGTAGAGTTAATGAGAATAAATTTAGGTAATACTTTATCTGCAGTAAGACCAACAGAATATTCAGTTTTAGGAGATACTCTTGCAAGAAGAACTTATGACGAATCTGGACATTATGTTGTTAGAGATTTTAGACCTGATATCAGAGAGAGTTTAAATGACGGTATTAATAATGGAGTATTTGATGCAGGTGCCACAACTGATGGTGGTGAAACAACTTCAGATGATTTACTCGCAATACATTTAACACCAGGTAAAGCATATGTTGGTGGTTATGAGATAGAAAAGAATGCACCAACTTTTGTTGATTTACCTAAACCAAGAACAACAGAAAATGTTGACTCTGCTATAACTCCGATAGAAGTTGGTAATACAGTAAAGGTTGAAAATGTATTTAATACACCAGATGTAACTCCTGAAATTTCAGGTAAATCAGTAGCATATAACACAGTTAATTTACACGACACATTTACAATTGCAAAGGCTACAGATACAGCAGCTGGCCCAGGAAGAGGTACAGAAACATCAAGTCAACAACCAAACACAGGACCCATTGGTATTGCTAGAGTAAGAGGTTTTGGTAATTCAACTAATACACACGGTTCAGCTAATTTCTTATCAAACAGTGCAGACAACGATTCAGAGTTTAATGTTGGATTATTTGATATCAAAATGTTTACTGAGTTACAATTAAGTGGCACTCCTGGTACTGGTCAATTAGGTGCATCACCAAGTTATGGTGCAAAAGTTACAGGTGCAAATTCAGGTGCAATCGGATTTGTTCATAATGTAGGTAGTCAATATGTTTATTTAACAAATGTTAGTGGTATATTTACAAGTGGTGAAAAAATCAAATCAACTTCTTGCGAAGCTACTGATGAGTTAGTTGATGATAATGCAACTGCTGGTTCAGGTACAGACTTAACAATAAGTGCAGTGAAAACTTTTGATGTTAGTAGTGTTAAACAAATGTATATGGATGATACTGCAGGTAGTATTTTAGATTTTACTGCAGATTGTGTTCAAGAAGCAAGATTCACACTTACAGGTACTATTTCTTTAGCAAGAGGAACAGATGTTCTTAGTGGAACAAATACTTTATTTAATACTGAATTAAAAGCTGGTGATGTTATAGAAGTTCCAACTGGTAGTGGTAGTGCAGTTGAGAAAATTGTTATTGAGAGTGTAACTGATAATACTACAGCAAAATATTATTGTGTTGAAGGTGGTTCTGTAGCATTAACAACTAACACATCAAGGACTGGTTCTACAGCAACATTTACATCAACAGCAGCTTTTACTGCATCTTCAGGTACAGTTATTAGTGGTGGCGGTAGTTCAACAAGAACTGTCGTATTTCAAGGACACGCAGAAAATGGTTTCAATGGTAGAGCAACGATAACAAGAACTGGTAATAACACAGCTACATATCCTGTAAATTCTGGAGTTTCTACTCCATCTGCAGGCGGTTCAATTATTTTAATTTCAAATCCTGTTACTTTAGTTCCAGCAGTTAGAACAAGAACAAAGATAAATGATACCAATAAAAATATTTTACTTAGAAAAACAGTTAAAAAATATGCTAAAGCAATGTTAACTGAAGATAACAATGGTGAATCACAAACTTCATATACATTTATAAAACAATTTCAAACACGCTCAAACAGTAATGCTATATCAATAACTTGTGGTACAAATGAAACATTTAATGCTGTAGCGAATACAAAATATACAGTAAGTGTTATGGCTAAAGGTACTTCTTCTGCTGTTGCTGCTGGAGATGTGCTTGATGTTGAAGACTTAGGTGGTGTATTATCTGGTGGTAATAAAACATTAACATTTACAGATGCTGCAGTTTTTGATACTGATGATATTGATGTTAAAATTACAGCAACTTTAACTGCTGTAACTCAACAACAAAAAAATAAAACACACAATCCTTGTAATTTAGTTCTTGTAGATAATGATGGTGTTGCCGGTGGTGCAGCTTATGGTTCATCAGCTCATCATCACGAAATTTCATTAGGTAGACCAGACTATTTTAGAATCAGAGCAATTTATGAATCAATAGATGCTTCTACTGACCCATTAGTTCCAAAAATTACTGGTAATGTTTCTTCAGGTACATTCACTAAAGGTGAAAAAATTAAAGGTGCCTCCTCTGGTGCACTTGGTGAACTTATAACCACAGGTCCTTCAAATTTCTTTTATGTGTTATTGTCCACAACAGACTTTAGTGCAGGTGAAACATTTACAGGACAAACAAGTGGTGCAACTGGTGTAGCAACAACGATTACTGCTGGTGATAATGTTGTGACTAGTGAATATGTTTTAGATGATGGTATGAGAGATTCATTTTATGATGTATCAAGAATTGTAAGAAAAGCACATAGAGATGCACCTGTCGGTAAATTATTGATAGTTGGTGATTTCTTTTCTCATTCATCTGGACCATTCTTTACTGTTGATTCATATTCAACTATTGATTATGAATCAATACCAACATATACTGCCACAAGAATAGACACAGAACAAAGACAACCTAGAGGTCGTTTCTTATTACACGATGCTATTGATTTTAGACCTACTCTAGGTGAAACTAGAGATATAAGTACTACTTTTACAACTTCAGTTCAGAGTTTAGATGTAGATAAAGTAACTAGTTTTTCTTTTAGTTTTAATTACAGAAATTTTACAGCTGGTGGTGCAGTTGTAACAAACATACCTGAAGACAATTCTAATTTTCAATATGATTTAGATTTTTATGTAGGTAGAAAAGATAGCTTGTTCTTAACAAAAGATAAAGAGTTTGTTTTGAAACAAGGTCTAGCAACAGAATTAGAACTAGCAGAGTTTCCTAAAACATTGTCAGAATCAGAGGCAATGAAAATTGCAGATATAGAATTACAACCTTATGTAAAAGACTCTGAACAAGATGTAAAAATGTTCTTAGAAAAAAATCAAAGATATACAATGAGAGATATCGGTAGATTAGAAAATAGAATTCAGAGATTAGAAGATTATACAACACTTAATTTATTAGAAGCTGAAACAGAGAATTTTCAAGTTCTTGATGCAAATGGTTTGAATAGATTTAAATCGGGTTTTGTAGTAGATAACTTTACAGGTCATAAAACTGGTGATGTTACTCACCAAGATTATAGTTGCTCTATTGATTACGAAAATAAAACACTTAGACCAAAATTTAATATGAAGAATGTTTCGCTAACAGAGCAGAACACTACTACAGCTGCTAGAACTGCAGATGGATATCAAAAGACTCACGATATTTACACACTACCATATGAAAGTGAAGTGTCTGTAGAGAACAAATTTGCTACTCAAGATGAGAGTGTACAGTCTGCTTACTTTTATTCCTACACAGGAGTCTTAGAACTTGACCCATCGGGTGATGAATGGTTTGAAGTAAATAAGATACCATCTATTCTTTTAAATGAAGAAGGTAACTATGACCAGATTTTACAAGCTGCAGGTGGTGAAGATATTTTAGGTACAATGTGGAACTCTTGGCAAACACTTTCAGAAATAGTATCTGGTACAACGACTAATGGTCCAGGTAGAGATGGACTTTGGGAACAAGTATTAGTAGACCAAGTAAGGTCTGGAACTAGAACATTAGTAACAGATGTATTCAATCATAGAGTGGTTGGTTCAGAAATTATTAGTAGAGATGTAGTACCATTTATTCGTTCTAGAAATGTTACATTTAGAGCTTCTAAAATGAAATCAAAGACAAGAGTTTATCCTTTCTTTGATAGAAGTTATGTTGGTAATTTCTGTACTCCAGATGCTGGTACACCAGGTGGTACATTAACAGAGATAACATTACCTGCAACTCCGAATTGGACAAGTATTGGTAAAATAAGATTTGGTTATGATAATACAGACCAAGCAAATGATTATATTGCAGAAATATTAAGTTCTGATACAGAAAACGGTTTTAGTTATGCAGGACAATTTTCAAATCACCAAACGATTGAAATTGCTGCAGGAAGTACAGCATTTTATGAATACGAATTTGCTGGTTCTATAGAGGGGCCATTAACACCTAATTTCTTTGGTGAGAAATTTTTTAGAATACAAATATCTAGAAAAGTAGACCCAATACACACTTGTGCAGGTCATAGATTGTTTGGTGTTCAACTTTTTGATACTGACGGAACCACAACTATAGACTTACGACAATTTGGTTCTGTTGTTCAATTTCAAAACCTAATTAATCCTAGTGAAGCATTATTTGACCCTAATGCTACTGAACCTCAAGAAGGTGCAGTTACTCCTGGTAATATTGGTAGACAAGAAGATATGAGAGATTCTGTACTACAATTCACAATGAATATATTTACAGGACCTAGAACTCAAGAACCAGAAAGTGGAAAAGTACAAAAACTATTACCACCTGGTGAAGATGGTAGTGTTTTCATAACAGGACCAACTGTTAAAGTTAGTGGTGTATTTCAAATACCTGACCCTACTGCCCCAGGCAACCCTGCATTTAAAACAGGTGAAAGATTATTTAGATTAACTTCTTCTAGAATAAATGAAGCAGATGATGTAAATAATGAGGGTGTTGAAACATACGCACAAGCAATATACGAAGCACGAGGATTTTTAAATACAGTTGAAGAAACAGTAACAAGAACAAGAAATGGTGAAGTGTGGCAAGAAGAAGTTTTTGAAGCCAGACAGTTAACTAGAAGAGGTAGAACACTAATTCAACCTTGGGACCCATTAGCTCAATCTTTCTTAGTTGATAGTGTTGGTGGTGAATTTATTACAAAAGCTGATTTATTCTTTTCTCAAGTAGACCCAGATGGTGTACCAATCACAGTAATGATAAGAGAAATGGTTGATGGATATCCTACAGAAAAAATGTTACCATTAGCCTCTAAAACTTTAGAACCAGAAGATGTAAATGTATCAGAAGATGCTTCAGTTGCAACAACATTTCATTTTCCTGGACCAGTATATGTTTCAGACCATAAAGAATATGCTCTAGTTGTTAAATCAGATTCTAGAGAATATAAAATGTTTATTTCTAAATTAGGTAATGCCGATATTGAATCAGGCACGATTGTAAATGACCAACCATATATTGGTGCAATGTTTAAATCACAAAACAATAGAACTTGGACTTCATATCAAGATGAAGATTTCAAATTCAGACTTTACAGAGCAAAATTTGACACTTCTAAAACTTCTAATTTGGTATTGGTTAATGAAGCTGTTGAAACACAAACATTAAAAGAAAACCCATTAGAATCACTTGCTAGTTCACAAGTAATAAAGATTAATCACAGAAATCACCAAATGTATCAAAGTACAAATAATGTAAAAATTAGTGGTGTATCTTCTGGAGTATCTTCAACATTATCTGCAGCAATATCAGAATCAGCAACAAGTTTAGTGTTAACATCTTCTACTGGTTTTCCAAGTAGTGGTTCTGTTAGAATTAAAATAAGTAGACCTAGAGATGAATTTGGTAGGACACAAGACGCAGAAATTGTAACAGGTACTATATCTGGAACAACTATCTCTGGTATTACAAGACCAGCTAGTGGTGCCGCATCACACGCTGCAGGTGCAGCAGTTGAGTTGTATCAAATACAAGGAATACCATTAGACCAAATCAATAAAACACATACATCTATTGGTAATATTAATATTGATTCATATACTATTACTACCGCTAACACACCAGCATCAACTGGTGTTACTGCAACTACTGGTGCAGCCTCTACTGCTAGTGAAAAGTTTGGTGGTAAATCAGTTGTAGCTACAGAGAATGCAATGATGGATGTTATGAAACCATTTGTTTCAAATGTGGAATATCCAGGAACTAGAATTACTACAAACATAAGAACTACAACTGCAAGGTCTCCTTCAGGTACTCAAACTTCATTTAACTTGACACCTACATCAAAAACTAGACCAGTTGCATTAGGTAGAAACTATTATTTTGATGTGCCGAGAATGGTATGTTCAGAACCTAATGAATTAAATGAATTAAATTCATCTAAATCATTTTTCTTAACTGTTACTATGTCTTCAGAACACGAAAACTTATCACCAGTTATAGATTTAGATAAAACATCTATAGCAACCGTCACTCATAGAATGGATAATATTACCAGCTCAAGTGATGTATATCCAGCTGCAAGTTTTGTTGAAGCAACTGAACCAGAAGGTGATAGTTTAGAAGCAATTTATTTAACAAGACAAGTACAATTAAAAACACCTGCAAATCAATTAAATGTTAAACTTGATGCGGTAAGACACTCAAGTGCCAATATTGATTTAATGTTTAAAATATTAAGAACAGATGATTCATCTGACTTTAATGATATTGGTTACACATATTTCAATGGTGATGGTTCAACAGATGTAACTACAAACTCTTCAACCACAAGAGATGATTTTATAGAACACGAATATAGTGCAAAAGATTTATCAGACTTTACAGCATTTCAAATAAAAATTAGAATGAGAGGTACAGATACTACTAATCCACCAATTATAAAAAGATTAAGAGTGGTAGCAACAGGTTAATTATATGTCAGAAGTAAAAGTAAAAGATAAAGACCATTTAGTAAGAGAAACTTATTCAAAGGCTATTATTAGTACAGATTTTGATGCATATGAAAGAAGCAGAAAAATCAGACACGAAGCTCAAAGACAAAGAGATGAGTTAAGGGGTGTAGTTAGAGAGATAAATACTATAAAATCAGAAATGCATGAAATGAAATCAATGATGAAACAATTACTAGAGAGAGAAAATGGCAGATAGAAGCATAGCAGCAAGTGATACTTTTGAACTCTTTAGAACAACTTATAATTCTACTGCAGAAGATGTTGGTGACATAGCAGATTTAAAAGCTGCAACAGGCCTGATTGCTTCTTCTACTGATATTGTAGAGGCAATTGTTGTATTAAATGCAAATGCATTTGATAGAACTGCTAATATTACTTTTACTGGTAATAATACATTTACTGGTACCTCTACTTTTGCTGGACTAACTTTTAGTAGTAGTGGAATAACTTATGCTGATGGAACTACACAAACAACAGCTGCAACAACAACAGGATTTTCTATTGCAATGGCTGTTGCATTAGGATAAATACTAGAGAGAAACAAATATGCCTAATAATTTTAAAAATTCATTCGTTAGTGTTACCTCTGCTGGAGAAAACTATCAATCAACTGCAACAGATTCTGCAACAGGCCCACAAACTGTTTACACTGCTAATAATGGTTCTGGATGTAACTCAGTTCTTATTGAACTTGATGCATCAAACACAGGAACAAGTGCTGTAACATTTACTGCATTTATTCAAGATACAAGTGCAACTTTAGGTACGATAACAAGTATTGCATCATCAAGTGACACTGCAACTGTAACAACAGCAACTGCACACGGATTAAAAACAGGTATGTATGTAAATGTAACAGGTTCAACAACAAACTATGTTAATGGTATTTACAAGGTAACTGTTACAGGTACATCTACTTTTACATACTCACAAAATAGTGCTGCATCAAATGGCGCAGCTGCAGGTACGATTGTTATATATAAAGCATATCACATTGTTAAAGATGCACCGATACCAGTATCATCTACTTTAAAAGTAATATCTGGACAAAAGGTTGTATTAAATGATGATGATAAAGTATTGTGTTACGCATCAGCTGGTTCAGTAGATGCAATAGCATCAATATTAGAAGATGTAACTTAGGAAATAAAATGTCTGACTCATACATTGGCAGACCTTTTCTTAATGTTCCTGCAAACACATTTGCAAAAGAAGATTTCGTAGGGTCTGATACTGGTACAAATAGTGGTATTACAAATTCTTTAGTGTTATCTAGAGAAATACCTGGTTTAAATGCATCAAATGTAGAAGTGTTTGTAAACAACATTAGACAAGAACCTGATGTTGCATATTTTATTAGAGATGATTCTAGTGGTGTTCCAAAAATATTAGAGTTTTCAGAAGCATTAGCTGGTAGTGATGAAATTTATATCATTCATAAAGGTTTAGGGCCAGGTACAGAAAAATCTGGTATTGCAGCTGGTTCAATTACTGCATCTCTTTTAGACGACACTTTAAAAACATTTACACTAGATACATTTACTGGTGATAATTCAACAACTGCATTTGTTACATCATCAACTATT